>UEXO01000053.1_pt1 | contig 49410 bp, 40 predicted proteins | sample 4301131 | NCBI WGS metagenome assembly UEXO01 (sample SAMEA4773185, study PRJEB27434) | metagenome | biome: 2259; feature: agricultural soil; material: soil | place: USA | collected 2014-09 | depth 0.25 m | reverse complement strand
GGCCCCGGTGGACTCGCCGTCAGTTGTGACGTGTTGGTTCCGCTGGCGACCGCAGCGCCGGGCTACTGGACAGCAAGGCCGTCCGAGACTGCGGGCAGCGCCCAGGATTTCGCCGAGCACGACGCCAGTCACCAGATGGAAGCGTTCGTACTGGATGTCGGTCAACCGTATCGATCGGTGGACACGGTCCATGCACAAACTTTGGCTAGTAGCACGCGATCACAGCGCCCGATTGCCGCGGGCTGGACATCACGAAGGGATCGATTCGCTATTGCGAGACGTTTTTCCCTGCGCCGATACCTTTTATGAGATGCCAGCTTCGCCGACGACCGCCGCATGGCCCCTGGGGATGTGACTCCCACGGCCCTGTGCAGATTGCTAAATGCATCTTCTCCCCCCAACTGGTCGCTCTTGGCCGTTACCCAGCCCGCGATTGACTTTTGTATCCTCGACGCACTTCTTCAGCGTTTCCGGAGTGACTCCACTTCCTACTCCACACTAAGGGAGCAAGCACCAAGCCAGCTCCGTGCGAGATCTCCGGTGCCATGAGCTGTAAAAGACCTTTTGGGCATCTAACTATCGATGGGAAAAGATAAATAATTTCGCAATCAGGGGCTCGTCACTGCCCCAGAATCGCCTTTGAAAGTGGATCTCGGGGCCAGACAGTGCTCATGCAATGTTCAAATGACATGTTCCTATCTGTTCAACCGTGGACACCTTCAGGTCGAGTATCCGGCCTCACCTGCGATCGGAACCTAACTGCCTGCGAAAGAAATTGCTGCCGATGACGGCTTGAGAGTGGCCATTCGCCGATGATCGCTATCGGAGCGTGTCGGCTGTCGCTGAGGTGGTGACCGTGAACGATCCCGACACGCCGCCGATGGTGATCGTGGCCGTCGTCGCGGTCCCGCCGTGGGTCGAGGCGATGACTTCGACATGGACCTGATCGCCGGCACTGACCATTCCAGTCAGGCTGCTGAACGCGTCGGCGTTGATCCGGTAGCGGCCGCCGGTCACGCTGATCGGAGTGCGGCGGGTGATGCCGGCGACGATGGCCGGCGTGCTGACATAGGCCACGCCCGGCCGGGCATTGTCGACGGCCGTGAACGACAGCGGATCCGGCACCGTGTCGATGGCGCCGCCGGTGGTGACCGTGAACGGGGCCGAAACGTTGCCGACGCTCAGCGTTGCCGAGACCGACCGGGCGGAACGGTTCGACGCCTGGACCAGCACGCTGACCCGATCGTTGACGCCGACCGTGCCGGCTTGTCCCGTGTACGGCCCTTCGTTGATCTTGTAGAGCCCGCCGACGATGCTGATCGGCAACGGGGCATCGATGCCGCCGAGTGTCGCCGGCTTGCTGTCGTAGTACTTCGACACCGTGGCGTTGTTGACCGGGGCGAACGAAAACGGGTCCGGCCCGGCATCGGCTCCGACCGGGCGGAACAGCAGAGGCGCCAGCACGGCGAGGCGGCCGTAGCGGCTCAGGAACGACAGCGCCGTTCTGACTCGCACCCCGCTCACAGCCGTCGGGTTTGCCATCGACCTGTCAGCGAAGCGCATCGAAAGAGCTCCGGCAGGATGAGAGCTAGGGTCTGTTGACATTACTTGGGTCGCTGCGAGCCAAGCAATGCCAACAGACCCTAGCGCCTGACCGCCACCTTGCTCGGCGGCAACGCGGCCAGCAGCTTGGCGGCCAGCGCTTCGTAGTCGCCGTCGAAATGGTGGCCACCGGACAGCTTCAGCACTTTCAGCCGCGGGCCGCTCAAGGAGCCGCAGATCGAGTCCTCGTCTTCCTCGCCGTAGACGCAGAGTATCGGCGGGTTGGCCGGCGAGGCCTGCAGCCTGGCCATTTCCGGGCGGGTCGGGAAACCGCCATCGGTAGTGCCGACCCAGCTGCTCAGGTGGAATTCGAACTGGGCGTGCTCGGCGAGGCCGAGCAGTACCGCCAGCGCAATCTCCGAGCGGGTCGCCGCCGGCAGGCGATTGAGCGCGAATGGCAGCACATCGGCGCCCTGCGAATAGCCGATCAGCATCACCTTCGGCCGGTTCAGCGACTGGCGGTAGTGGCGGATGATCTTGTCGAGATCGGCGGCGAAGGCGTCCGGCGTGCGCTCGCTCCAGAAGTAGCGCAACGAATCGACGCCGATCACCGGCATGCCGGCGGCCGACAGATTGCTGGCCAGGTCCTTGTCGATGCCGGCCCAGCCGCCGTCGCCGGAGACCAGCACCGCGAAGGTGTCGGCATGGGCGCCGTTGCCCGGGCCGCCGGGCTCGACTTCGATCACCGGCAGGTCGCTCAGATCGCTGGGCGGCAGCGGCACGCTGCCGCGGCCCTGGGCGGCTTCGAGCTTGGCGATGCCGTCGCGGTAGGCGGCGATCCAGTTGTCCGGCGTGGTGAAGCCGTGACCGACCTTGGGCAGCGCGACCAGTTCGGCCTGGCCGGTGCCGGCGACGAAGGCCTTGACGGTGTCGAGGTCGCAGGCCTGATCGATCTCGCCGTGCAGGGTCAACCAGGGCGCCTTGAGTTTCTGGCTCGGCAGGAAGGCGATGCTGCCGTCGTCGCCGGGCGGCGCCATGCGCACGCCGTCGCCGGCGCAGAACGGCTTCTTCAGGTTCAGGTCCGGGCAGAACGCGGTGGTGACGGCGCCGGCGAACGAGCCTTTCTCGGCCTGGGCGAGCACGCCGTAGGCGATGGTCGCGCCGGCGGCGTGGCCGGCGAGGATCGGCTGCAGGTAGGTCGGCAGGTGCGCCCAGGCCTGGATGAAGTGGCTGAGGTTCTCGAAGTCGCCAACCATGTAGGCGCAGTCGCCGCCGTCTTCCTCGAGCGCGCTGATCAGCTGCGGCGTGCTGATCGCAGCGACCATCGCGCCGTCGGCGACCAGGGCCTGGACCATCGCCGTGGCGCCGCCGCGATCGCGCGGCAGCCAGCCGCCATCACCGGACAGGAACAGCACGAAGGCTTTCGGCGTGCCTTCCGGACGGTGGATCACCACATCCTTGAACAGGCCGTGGCTCAAGGTCTCCGGGCCGCGCGGCGCCGACGCGGCAGCTGCCGGTGGCGCGGCGACGACGGCCACGGCCGGCGCGCGGCGGGCGGAGGAGGGGCTCGCCGCGGACGCGGGAGCGCTGGCGGCGATGGCGAGGGCGGCAGCGAGGGCGGTGGTGGTGAAGATCGGCTGCTTCATGACTTCCAGATGACTTCCTTGATGCCGCCGGCGATCAGCGCAGCGGTATCGACGAGAACGCGGGGCAGTACCAGGCCGCCCGGTGATGCGAGATAGCGGGGCCGCCACTCGGGTGAAAACTTGTCCTTGTATCGACGCAGGCCGTCGAAGTTGTAGAACGGCTCGCCGTAGCGGTGGACGATGCGCCCGACCTTGTGCCAGAACGGCGCCAGCGGATGGTGTTCCAGTCCGGCCAGCGGCGCCATGCCGAGGTTGAACCACTGGTAGCCCTGGGCCTTGCCCCAGTACATCAGCTCGATGAACAGGTAGTCCATGACCCCGTTGGGCGCCTCGGCGCCGTAGCGCATCAGGTCGATCGACAGTTCCTCGCGACTCTTGCCCAGCCACAGGTTGGCGAAGGCGACGATGTGGCCGTCCTTGAGTACGCAGGCGCAGTGGTGGCGGCGCAGGTAGTCGGGATCGAAGCGGCCGACCGAGAAGCCTTTTTCGGCGACCGACTTGCCGGTCAGCCAGTCGTCGGAGATGGTTCGCAGTTCCTCCAGCCGCGCCTCGACCTGCTCCGGCGCCAGCACCACGAAGCTGAAGCCGCCGCGAGTCACCTTGTGGTGTTTGTTGCGCTGCTTGGCGTTGCGGGTGCCGTCGAGCGTGAAAGTCGCCAGCAGCACCCGGGCCTCCTCGCCGAGCTTGGCCAGCGACAGGCCGAGGTCGAGATACAACGGCAGCTGGTCCGGCGACACCTGGTAGAACACCGGCCAGCAGCTGGAGCGGTCGGCGAGCTCGCGGAATGCCCAGCCGAGGGCCTCGAACTTGGCCAGGTTGCCGACCGGATCGCCAAGCGCGATCAGGCTGCGGCCGGAACGCTGGTACATGATGAAGGCGTCGCCGTCGGCGCCGAACAGCAGTTGCTTGTCGCCGAGCAGGGCGAGGTTGGCCAGGGTGTTGCCGCCGTGGGCGGCGATGATGTCAGCGGCGCGCTGCAGCGCCGCGGCGTCCGGCGGCTCCGGCTCCGGCCGGGCCGGGCTGAGCAGGCGCCAGAGCATGTAGCCGGCGAACAGCAGCGCGGTCAGCAGGCCGGCGCGCATCAGGCGCGGCGTCTGGTCGTCGAAAGCGAAGCGCCACCAGACTTCGCGGCTGTAGTCGATATCGCGATACGACAGCATCGATACCCAGACTGCGACCGCGACCACCGCCAGCGTTGCCGACAGCCACAGCCGCGAATCGCGTACTTCGAGCAGCGAGGCGCGCCGGTAGAAGCGTTCGTGCGACGCCAGCAGCGTCACCAGGATCACCGACAGCAGCAGCGCTTCCTCGTAGTCCAGGCCTTTCAGCATCGACACCACGGCGCCGACCGCGAGCAGCACCAGAGTCAGCCACCAGGCGCCGTCGAGGCGGCGATAGAGGCCGCGGGCGAGGATCAGCAGGCCGACTCCGATGGCGCTGCCGGCCATGTGCGAGAACTCCAGCAGGCTCAGCGGAATCAGTTCGGACAGGCCGGCCAGGCGACTGTCGATCGCCGGCGTGGCACCGGAGATCAGCAGCACGGTGCCGGCCAGGAAAACCGTGGTCGCCAGCACCGGCGGCGCCAGGGTTTCGATACTGTCCTGGACGCGGCTGCCGTAGCGGCGGAAACGGTCCTTCTGGGTCGCCAGCAGGCGCAGGCCGAGGAAGAACAGCGCCAGCATGAACGGCAGCAGGTAGTAGATGACCCGGTACAGCAGCACGGCACCGAGCACGCCCTCCGGCGGCACGCCGGGCAGCAGCAGGATCAGCACCGTCTCGAACACGCCGAGGCCGCCCGGCACGTTGCTGATGGTGCCGATGTAGATCGCCAGCACGAAGACGCCGACGAACGCCGGGTAGCCGAGGGTGACGGTGTCGGGCAGCAGCACGTAGAGCGTTGCCGACGCAAAGCACAGGTCGGTGCTGGCGACCAGGATCTGGCTCAAGGTCAGCGGCAGGCCGGGCAGGCGGAACTCGCGGCCGCGCCAGATCAGCGGCCGGCGGCGCACGGCGTTGAGCAGCGCGTAGGCGGCGACCGTCGCCAGCAGCACGATCGCCAGTTCGCGGATGCCGGTGGCGCCGAGGTGCAGCACCCGGCCGGCATCGTCCGGCGAGGCCAGCAGCGACAGGCCGAGCACGGTGGCCACGCCGAGCGCGAACGACACCGAGACCAGGGCGACGACGCCGGCCACCTTGAGCCCGGGGACACCAGCGGCGGTGTAGTCGCGGAAGCGGATCGAGCCGCCGGACACCGCCTGGAAGCCGACGCTGTGGCCGATGCCGAAGGCGATCAGCGAGGTCGGCGCCACCTGCAGCCAGGGCAGCGGGTGGTCGACGCCGCGCAGCGCCAGCCAGTCGTACAGGGTCAGTACCGCGTAGCTCAGGCCGCAGAACAGCAGCGCTTCGGCGACCCGCGCCTGGGGCAGCGAACGCAGATGGCCGATGACTTCGTCGAGGTTCAGCCCGGCCAGGTTTTTCCGCAGCGCCCAGACGGCGAGCACGAGCACGAGCAACGTCAGGCCTGCTACGAGAAGCCGGCGGCGATCGGAAAACAGGGCTGCGAAACGGGGCGACATGGCACTCGAATCAATAGGGTCTGTTGACATTCACTTTGATCGCTGCGGCGGAGGTCGTTTTTGCCCAGTGCAACGAATAAGAGCGGGCAATGGCCGACCCATTGACGCGACGAGAGAGGCCGCAATGGGCAAAAACGATCCCGCCCCGAAGGGTTGCGGCCAAAAAGCCGCCGGGACTTCGTTGCGAACCTTGACCATAGGTGGACTATGGCCGGCGGTTCGCGCCTCGCCCGGCGGCTTTTTGACCTGCAACGCAGCGACCAAAGGGAATGTCAACAGACCCCAAGGCCGCGGATTGTACTGTGCAGGCCCGGCGGGCCGCTTGCCTTCCGCGCGCCGCGCCTGGCGACACTGACCAGCGGCATCGGCCAGGAGTTCGCAGGCCGGCGGATGCTGCACTGCAAGATGGCATACTCGTAACATCGTTTCGTCTACATGTGCCCATGTCCAAGAAGCTGATCGCCAGTCGCCAGAAGGATCTCGACCAGGCCGCGACCTATGCCGAATGGCTGGAAATCGCGACCGAGCTCGACCGTCTCGAGGGCGGCGACGCCTGGAAGCAGGACGAGATGAGCGATGACTACGACTACCTGCTGATCAAGGAACGCCTGAACACGCTGCGTGAGCTGCGCAAGTCCGGCGAGGTCCGCCAGCTGGTGTTCCAACTCGCCGAGGGCCTGCACGGCAACCTCGGCAACGTCGCCGATCCGGTGCTGTATTCGTATGCCCGGGTCGGCACCAAGAAGCTGGTCGAGGAATACATCGAGGAATCGGCGCGCTGCCTGGACTACATCTGCGTCGGCGATTTCCCGGATTTCTCCAACGACGAGAAGATCCTGTTCTTCAAGCGCACCGGCACCAGCTTCGGCCGCTCGGCCCTGCTGCTGTCCGGCGGCGCCACCCTGGGCATGTTCCACCTCGGCGTGATCAAGGCGATGTTCGAGCACAACGTGCTGCCGCGGGTGATCTCCGGCTCCTCGGCCGGCGCGATCATCGCCAGCATGGTCGGCACCCGCACCGACGACGAGTTGCCGACGATCTTCGATCCCGACTCGCTGAACCTGCAGGCCTTCCAGACGGTGAGCCTGCGCCAGGTGCTGAGCGGCCGGGCGCTGATGGACCCGAGCCAGCTGCGCGCCTGCCTGGAGCGCAACATCGCCCCCGGCAGCTTCATCCAGGCCTTCGAGCGTACCCGGCGCATCCTCGGCGTCACCGTGTCGCCGGCCGAGGCACACCAGTCGGCGCGCCTGCTGAACTACCTGACCGCGCCGAACGTCACCGTGCAGTCCTCGGTGCTGGCCTCCTGCGCAGTACCCGGCGTGTTTCCGCCGGTGATGCTCGATTCCCTGGACTTCGAGGGCGTCAAGCATCCGTACATGCGCTCCAAGCGCTGGGTCGACGGCTCGATCGCCAACGACCTGCCGATGCTGCGCCTGGCCCGCCTCCATAACGTGAACCACTACATCGTCAGCCAGACCAATCCGCACGTGGTGCCGTTCATGCGCGAAGCCAATCCGCGCCGGCGCTCGGTGGCCGACGTGGTCCAGCACGTCGCAACCGCCGCCACCCGCGACGTGCTCAAGGTGACCCGCAACTACATGGGCGCGGCCGCCTCCGGGCGCATCGTCGACATGCTCAACGACGTGCTCCAGCAGCGCTACAGCGGCGACATCAGCCTGTTCCCGCGGCAGTCGCCGACCCAGCTGATGCGGATGTTCTCGAATCCGTCGCCGACCGCGATCGCCAACTTCATCCGCGACGGCGAGCGCGCCACCTGGCCGAAGCTGGAGCGCATCCGCCTGCAGACGCGGATCTCCCGTTCCTTCGAGGACTGCCTTTACTGGCTCAAGGACCACGGCCTGCGCCGCGGGGTCAGCGACACGGTACGCACCCGCAGCCGGGGCGAGCGCCTGAAGCTGGCGGCGGTCGACGGCCGCCGTACCGGCGGCGATGGCGCCGCCTGAACCGTCCGGGCGGCTGCCGGCCCTCCGCCGGCAGTCGTCAACCTGAATCGTGGTTCATCGGAAGTCCTTGAATCAAAAGGTTCCTTGTCCGATTCCAGAAGTGCCACATCAGACTTTCCTGAAGTATTCTCGACGGCAATACTCAGGAAACAGGGATCGACTTGACCGTGAACACCCCCAAAGAACTGGTGCCGGTTACCGCTCGCGGGGAAGCCACCCGCAGCAAGCTGCTGGCGGCTGCCGAGATCGAGATCGGCGAGAAGGGCTTCCACACCGCGTCGGTCAGCTCGATCACCACGCGAGCCGACGTCGGCCAGGGCACCTTCTACCTGTACTTCCATTCCAAGGACGAGATCTTCCTGACCCTGGTCGGCGACATCGGTCGCCGCCTGCGCAAGCACATGGCGCTGGCCGTCGAAGGCGCGGAAAACCGCATCGTCGCCGAACGTCGCGGCCTGGAAGCCTTCTTTGACTTCGCCCAGGCACACCCAGGCCTGTACCGGATCGTCCAGGAAGCGCAGTTCGTCGACGAAAAGGTATTCCGCGACTACTACGAGCGCCTCGCCCAAGGCTATGCGGCGGACCTGGAGGAGGCCACCGCCCGCGGCGAACTGAGCCCCGGCGATCCGGTGATCCGCGCCTGGACGATCATGGGCATCGGCCACTTTCTCGGCATGCGCTGGTGCCTCTGGCAAGGCGAGCAGCCGGGCACCGAACTGGTCGACGCGGTGATGGATTTCATCACTCGCGGCATCGGTCCGCGCGGCCCGGTCCAAGTCTGAATCTGGCCCACACCTCGCCACGTACTGATCGTTATCTCCCCCCGATCCGTCCCCGCGATGTGCGCCAGCCCGTGACCTGCTCCGCCACCCCTCCGGCCGATGCCGGCCTGGACTTGCTGGGGCCAGCGCTCGCGGCCGGCGCCGATCGAATCGCCCTGATCGACCGCGGCCGGCGCTACCGCTATCGCGACCTCGACCGCCGCGCCCGGCAGCTGGCGATCCGCCTGCAGCAGCGTGGCCTGGTGCCCGGCGACCGCGTCGCCTTGCTGGCCGCGAACGACATCGCCTATCTCGACCTGCTGTGCGCCGCGCCGCTGACCGGGATCATCGTCGTACCGCTGAATGGCCGCCTCGGACTCGATGAACTGCGTCATGCGGTGGCGCTCGTGCGGCCGGCGCTGCTGCTCGTCGACGCCGAACAGCAAGCGCGCGGTCTGGCGCTACGGCTGCCGACGATCCGCCTGGGCGACTATCCGGCCTGGCTCGCCGTCGCCGGAGATGACCCGCAGCCGGCCCGGCATCGCCGCGGCGACGACGATCTTCACCTGCTGTTGTTCACCGGCGGCACCACCGGCACGCCGAAGGCCGTCGGCCTGCCGTACCGGCAGACGCTCGGCAACGCCGACGACACGGTCGGCGCCTGGGACCTGAAGCCGGACGATCGGGCGATCCAGTGCACGCCGATGTTCCATGCCGGCGCTCAGGTGCTGAGCCTGCCGTTGCTGCGCGTTGGCGGCACCGTGGTGCTGATGCCGCGCTTCGACCCGGCGCGGTACCTGCAGCTGGCCACCGAGCACCGCGTGACGCTGATGTTCATGGTGCCGACGATGTACGCCGCGCTGGCCGCCGATCCGGGTTTCGACGGCTGCGACCTGTCGGCGGTGCGCTTCGCGATCACCGGCGGCGCACCGTGCCCGGCCAGCCTGCGCGATCGCTACGTGGCGCGCGGCATCGGCTTCCGCTGCGGCTTCGGGATGACCGAAGCCGGCGTCAACTGCTTCACCATCGACGCCGACGACGCCGAGCGCCAGCCGCTGGCGGTCGGCCGGCCGATGCCGCGTGTCGAGATCGCGATCCGCCGCGACGATGGCAGCGATGCCGGCGTCGACGAAGCCGGCGAGCTGTGGCTGCGCGGCCCGCAAGTCTGCGCCGGCTACTGGGGTGAACCAGCGGGTACCGGAGTCGAGTTCCGCGACGGCTGGCTGGCGTCCGGCGATTACGCGCGGCGTGACGCCAGCGGCCTGGTCAGCATCTGCGGCCGGCGCAAGGACACCTATATCTCCGGCGGCGAGAACGTCCATCCATTCGAGGTCGAGGCGGCGCTCACCAGTTGCCCCGGCGTGGCCGAAAGCTGCGTGTTCGGCTGGCCGGACCCGCGCTGGGGCGAGGTCGGCATTGCCTTCGTCGTCGTCGAGGCCGGCTGGCCGCTCGACGCCGGCGGCTTGCGCCAGGCGCTGCGCGAACGGCTCGCCGGCTACAAGCTGCCGGTGGCAATCCATTTCGTCGCAGCGCTGCCGCGCAGCCCGGTCGGCAAGGTGTTGCGCGGCGCGGCGCGCGCCGAATACGCGGCGCGACTGCAGGCGCAAGGTCGGGAACGCGCCGCCTGATGCGCCAGTCGATGCGCCGCCTGCTCGCTGTTGCCGCCACCCTGCCGTTGGTCGCTGCGGCCGCCACCAGCCCCGACCTGCTGCTCGACAGCGGCCGCTTTCTGGCCAGGTACCCGGGCTTCAGCATCGGCGTCTCGGCGTTGCACGATCCGCGCGACCAGGCATTCAGCCAGGACGGCCAGCGCCAGTCCGGCGTGGTGCCCGCCTACGGTCCCGGCTCGAAGCTGCCGCTGACCCGGCTGAGCGTCGATCTCGACTGGAGCCTGCCGCTGTTCGAGACCGAAGGCCTGCCGTTCCTGTCGTCGCGGCTGTGGAGCGCCCGCGCCGTGCTCGGCTACGCAGACACCTCGGCCCACGGGCCGATCGCCGAGGCCGCCAGCAGCCAGGGCGATCCTGCCGCGAAAGCCGGTGTCCACGACATCGATCTTGCCTTCGGACCGGTGCTGGTCGGCTCGCGCGACTGGCGCACACGCCGCGCGACGCCACTATCGGTGCTGCTGCTCGCCGAAGCCCGGCTGCCGGTCGGTGCCCACGACCCTTCGTCGCCGAACAATGCCGGCGACTCGGTCTACGCCTACGGCGGACGGCTGGGCGCGCACTGGCAGCCGCAGGCCATCTGGCTGCCTACCTGGCTGGGCGGCTTCCGGCTCGACGCCGGCCTGCGCCTGCGCTGGTACGGCTCGGACCAGGAGCCTGCGTTCAACGCCCAGACGCCGAGCCAGCTCGGTCGCGACGTCGAATTCGACAGCACGCTGGCGCGTCGCCTGTGGGGCCCGATCCATGCCCAGCTGTCGTACTACCGGCGCGATGGCGCCGCCAACGCCTATCGGGCGATCCGCAACGCCGCGCAGCCGCCGCCGGCGGCGCTCGGCCAGGACAGCTTCCCGGACTCGTCGATCCACCACGACGACGGCAGCCGCGAGCGGCGCCTGCAGCTCGGCCTGGGGGCCTTCGTCAACCAGCGGCTGTGGCTGGGCCTGGCCTGGACCCGCCCGCTGGCCGGCCAAAGCGGCGGCCTGGACTTGCCCTACCTCCAGCAGCTGCAGAACTGCGCCGCCCTCGGCGCCTGCAATCCGCAGCCGAACGGCAGCGCCGCCGTCGACGGCCTCGGCCAGGCCCGCGCCTACGCTTCTGACAGCTGGCTGCTCAGCCTGCGCTGGCAGCCGGCCAGCAGCCAGGGTGGACCATGAGCGGCCGGCTCGCTGCGCTGCTCGCCATCGGGCTGCTGGCATTGCCGGCACAGGCCGCGATCGTGTTCACACCGCACGTTTCGGAATACGCGCGGCTGTCGCGCGGCGCCTATCTCGACACCAGCCTGGTGCATGGCTCGATCGACAAGATCTGGGATGCCAATGGCCGCAAGGTGGCGCTTGGCAATACCGCGATTGCGCCCGGCGAGTCGATCAGCGCCTCGCTGCTGCTGGCGCGCTACCTGTGGATCGGCAACCTGTTCGAGGACAGCGGCCTGCCGTGGCTGGCCGATCACGATCAGGTGTTCAGGGTCATCGGCACGCTCGGCCGGCAGACCGGCAGCGGCGCGATCAACCAGCTGTCCCGGCAGTTCGGCCAGACCACCGGTGCTTCCGGCGTCGGCGACCTGTTCCTGCTCGCCGGCGTCTATGGCGAGGAATATCACTGGGGGCCACTGCACGGCAACGGCTTGTATACGATCACCGTCAAGGCGCCGATCGGCAGCTACCAGCAGGACTCGCTGCTGAACATCGGCACGCACTACTGGAGCGTGATTCCGCAGCTGTCCCATCACCAGGACTGGTTCGGCAAGCTGTCGATCGAAGCCACCGCCGCGTTGCAGCTCAATGACTCGAACGACCAGCCTGCCTATGGCGGCCTGACACCGACCCGGCCGGCCGACATCTTCAACCTGGAATCGACGCTGGCCTGGAAGTTCAGCGAGCACTGGTATGCCGAAGCCGGCTTCAGCTACTACCGCAGCCTCGGCGCCAACCGCTACGACCAGGTGACGCTGAACGTCAGCGACCAGCCGGCGCCGCCGAGCACCGCCTGCGGCGCGCTGGGGATACCGGCGGCGCAGTGCGGCCTGCTGCGCGCGTTCTACCTGGCGCCGGTGCCGGGCGAGTACCGTGACGACGGTGTCCGCAATGCGATCGCCACGGTCGGCTTCAGCTACATCTACCGGGCTTCGAGCGTGCTCAGCCTGCGCGCGGCGATCCCGGTGGCCGGCCGGGGCTCGCAGCTCGACGTGCCCTACCACGTCTGCCTGCAGGCGCCCTGCAGCGCCGACAACGAGCTGCGGCCGCTGCGCCAGAACGCCCGGCTCAGCGGCGTGCAGGAAGCGGCGGCGATCTCGGCGACGCCGTACTTCGAGCTGCGCTTCGTGTTCCTGCTGTTCGCGCCATGAGCACCATCCCGGCCACGCTGCGGATGCTCGGCCTCGCCGCGGCCACGGCCGGCCTCGCGGCCTGCGCGAGCCTCGGCGATCCGTTGCCGCACCAGCGCGCTTTCCCGGCCGGCTTCCAGCCGCCACTCAGCATCGCGACCGGCAAGCCGGTCTACGGCTGGGGCGGCGTCTGGCAAGGCGACGGCGCGGCGCGGACGCCGGGGCCGGACAGCCCCGGCCACACGCCGGTGCTGTTCATTCATGGCAATGCCGTCGACGCCACCTACTGGAACAAGGCGCGCCACCAGTTCAAGGACGCCGGCTGGCAGGACGACGAGCTGTGGGCGCCGAGCTATGGCCATGCCTCGACCAGCCGTTTCGACAGCAACGACCTCACGGTGCCAACCTTGAACGCCTTCGTCGACGAGGTGCAGCGCTATCTGGCGGCTCGCAATGGCCGGCCGGTACAGCAGTTCGACATCGTCGCCCACTCGCTCGGCGTCACCGCGGTACGCCAGTGGCTGACCCAGACCAATCGCTGGCATCAGGTGCGCAATTTCATCGCCGTCGCCGGCGCCAATCACGGCGTCTGGACCGCACGTCCGGACGCCCGCGGGGTCAGCCGCGCATCGGGTTTCGAGTTGCACCGCGACAGTCCCTGGCTGGCGCAGCTCAATGCCGGCGGCGAAGTCGCCGGCGCGGCGCGGGTGATGACGCTGTACGACGGCACCGGCCGCTACGACGTACTGTTTCCAGAGCCCTACGAGGACAGCCCGGCGCTCGCCGGCGCGACCAACCTGGCCTACAACCGGACGGCGAGCGGCTTCGGCGGCGGCCCGTGGCGGGGCTATGGCCACCTGGAACTGCCGCGCAAGCGCGCAACCCTGGCGGTGATCATCGATTTCCTGCGCGCCGCCCACGAGCCGCAACCGGGTGCCCGAGCGCCACAGCTGGTCCGCGACGGCGATGTGGTTCGCGCCGACAGCGCCGCGGCCTCGCTGCGCTGCACCGCCGACGGCCGCTATCCGGATCTCGCCGCCACGCCGCCGCTGCGCGGCGCCCGCCTGCAGCCCGGCCGCTGGTTGACCTGCTTCGCCCACGACGCCAGCACCGGCCTGTCCAGTCCGATGGCTCGCTACGGGCTTGCCGGCGCGACGGCTTCCGGGGGCGACAGCACCGAACTGACCCTGAGCGCCAGCCCCGAGGCCGGGCCGTTCGAGCAGCCGGCGCGGGTAACGCTGACCGCCAGCGAGCCGGACGCGCTGATCGTCTATTCGACAGCCGGCAGCGCGCCGGACTCCGGCGCCGCGCTGTACCGCGGGCCGATCTACATCCCGGCGCCGGTGACGCTGAGCGCGGTCGCGATCGCCCCGGACGGCCGCCGGTCGGCGCCGCTGCGGCTGCGCTACGACATCAGCCTGGAATACCAGGACGCCGTGCACACGCTGCAGCGGCAGCTCGATCCGACGACACCGATCCGCTACCAGGCCAGCAACCGCAGCGGCGACTGAGCGCCGGCCGACGGACGGCCGGCGGCGGGCCGAAGCCCTACAATCCGCGCCATGCCCGACTCTTCCCGCAACGCGATGAACCCACTCACCGTCCTCGTCACCGGCGCCAGCGTCGGCTTCGGCGCCGCCATCACCCGCCGCTTCGTCAATGAAGGCCACCGGGTGATCGCCACCGCCCGCAGGATCGACAAACTCGATGCGCTGCGCGCCGAACTGGGCGCCGCCGTGCTGCCGCTCGCCCTCGACGTCACCGACCGCCAGGCCATCGAAGCGCTGGCCGCGAATCTTCCGGCCGACTGGGCGGCGATCGATGTGCTGGTCAACAACGCCGGCCTGGCGCTCGGCCTGGAACCGGCACACCTGGCCAGCCTCGAGGACTGGGAATCGATGGTCGACACCAACATCAAGGGCCTGATGACCATGACCCGGACGATCCTGCCAGGCATGGTTGCCCGCGGCCGCGGCCACGTCATCAACATCGGCTCCACCGCCGGCGAATGGCCCTACCCGGGCGGCAACACCTATGGCGCGACCAAGGCCTTCGTCCGCCAGTTCACGCTGAATCTCAGAGCCGATCTGGTCGGCACCGGCGTCCGCGCCACCGACATCGAGCCGGGCCTCTGCGGCGGCACCGAGTTCTCGGCGGTGCGCTTCCACGGCGACCAGGCCAAGGCCGATTCGGTCTACGCCGGCACCACGCCGCTGTCCGCCGACGACGTCGCCGACGCCGTCCACTGGGTCGCCTCGCGACCGGCGCACGTCAACATCAACCATCTGCAGCTGATGCCGGAATGCCAGGCGATCGGGCCGCTGGCGGTCAAACGCCAAGCAGGAGCGAACTGATGGGCGCGTTCAAGGATCACGGCGTCATCGTCATCGGCGAGGACGAGTACCACTGGCAGGTACGCCACTGGATCGGCGGCCCGGTGAAGGGCGGTGGCTGCGGCGGACTGTCGGTGACCGTGTCGACCGATCCCGGCAAGCGCCGCGAGCTGCTGGTCGAGTTCCCGTTCGTCGAATTCGGCCACGGCAAGCCGAAATCCGAGGTCGGTTTCGCCAAGCGCCTGCAGGGCTGCATCGAAGCCGCACTCGAAGAAGGCTGGCGCGCCAACTCGCGCGGCCGGCCGTGGATACATGAGGCTGATCCGGTCTGAACTCCGCCGCCCGCGCCGTACAATGCGCGGCTCCCCCTGAAGCCCGGCCTTCCGGCCGTCTGAACGCGTTCCGATGAAATCCCAACTGCAGGACCTGTTGCGCGCCGCCGTCGCCATCGTCGTCGAGGGCAGCGCTGCGCCGATGCCGCGCGACATCCTCGTCGAGCCGGCGAAGGACAAGAAGAATGGCGACTTCGCAACCAATGTCGCGATGATGCTGGCCAAGCCGCTCGGCAAGCCGCCACGGGCGGTGGCCGAAAGCATCGTCGCCGCACTGCCGAACGGTGGGATCATCGACAGGATCGAGATCGCCGGCCCGGGCTTCATCAATTTCTTCCTCGCCGCCGGCGCGCTGCAGCAGGTGGTGGTCGACATCCTCGGCGCCGGCAGCCATTTCGGCATCGATCGCTCGGGCGCCAAGGGCAAGGCCATGGTCGAGTTCGTGTCGGCCAATCCGACCGGCCCGCTGCACGTCGGCCACGGCCGCGGCGCGGCGGTCGGCGATTGCATGGCGCGGGTGCTCGACGCCGCCGGCTGGCAGGTGACGAAGGAGTTCTACTACAACGACGCCGGCAACCAGATCGCCAACCTCGGCGTGTCGGTGCAGGCGCGCGCGCGCGGCATCAAGCCGGGTGACGCCGGCTGGCCGGAAGACGGCTATCGCGGCGATTACATCGCCGATGTAGCGGCCTCCTACCTCGCGGGCGACACGGTGACCGCCGACGACCGCGCGGTGACCGCCAAGGCCGATGCCGAGGATCTCGACGCGATCCGCGAGTTCGCCGTCGCCTACCTGCGCCGCGAGCAGGATCTCGACCTGCGCGCCTTTGGCGTGAAGTTCGACGTCTATTACCTGGAATCCTCGCTGTACACCGAGGGCAAGGTCGACAGCACGGTCGCCGCGCTGCAAGCCAGCGGCCATACTTACGAGCAGGACGATGCGCTGTGGCTGCGAACGACCGACTTTGGTGACGACAAGGATCGCGTGATGCGCAAGCGCGAAGGCGGCTACACCTACTTCGTGCCGGACGTCGCCTATCACGTCAGCAAGTGGCAGCGCGGTTTCGTCCGCGTGATCAACGAGCAGGGCGCCGATCATCACGGCACCATCGCCCGGGTGCGCGCCGGCTTGCAGGCGCTGGACATCGGCATTCCCAAGGGCTGGCCGGAATACGTGCTGCACCAGATGGTCACCGTGATGCGCGCTGGCGAGGAAGTGAAGCTGTCGAAGCGCGCCGGTTCCTATGTGACCTTGCGCGACCTGATCGACGAAGCCGGTCGTGATGCGACGCGCTACTTCCTGGTCGCCCGCAAGAGCGATTCGCAGCTGATCTTCGACATCGACCTCGCTCGCGCCCAGACCAACGACAACCCGGTCTATTACATCCAGTACGCCCATGCCCGCGTCTCGGCGGTGTTCCGCCAGCTCGGCGAGCGCGGCCTGAGCTATGACCAGGCCGCCGGTTTCGCCGCGCTTGACCAGCTGATCGAAGCCGACGCCGTGGCGCTGGTCGCGCTGCTCGGCCGCTTCCCGGAAACCGTGCGGTCGGCGGCCCAGAATCTGGAGCCGCACGTCGTCGCCCAGTACCTGCGCGACCTCGCCGCGGCGTTCCACGGCTACTACCATGCGGTGCCGTTCCTGATCGACGACGCCAGCCTGCGCAACGCCCGTCTGGCGCTGGCGCTGGCGACCCAGCAGGTGCTGAAGAACGGGCTGGATCTGCTCGGCGTGTCGGCACCCGAGAAGATGTAAGGCCGTGGCCAAGGACTACGCCAAGCAGCGCAATCCCAATGCCGGCCGCAACGGTCGCGGCGGCCCGGCCAACCGGCGTCCGCCGTCTGGTGGCGGCGGTGGCGGCTCGGGCGGTGCGATGCCGGGCTGGGTCTGGCTGATCGTCGGCCTGGCAATCGGCCTGGTGGTCGCCGCGTTCGCCTATATCGACCGGCCCTCGCACCAGATCGCGCTCGGCGCGGCGGCAAAAGCCGAGCCGGACGACAAGGATCCGGCGAAGAAGGGCGACAGCAAGCCGGACAGCGGCAAGGTCGCGGAACCGCGCAAGGAAGCCACGCCGGTGCCGGACAAGGTGCCGCCGCGCTACACCTTCTACAACGAGCTGCCGAAAATCGAAGTGACCATCCCGCGCGAGTACGCGCGCCCGGCACCAGCCAACAGCAGCAAGCCGCCACCGGTGCCGCCGGCCGAGGTCAAGAAAGCACTCGACGCGCCCGGCGCCTACCTCGTCCAGGTCGGCGCCTACAAGTCACGCGAGGAGGCCGACCGCCAGCGCGCCAACCTTGCGCTGATCGGCTACGAGTCGCGCATCGAGCAGGTGACGCTCGACGAGCGCGACACCCGTTTCCGCGTCCGGGTCGGCCCGCAGCCGAACCTGGAGGCCGCGCAGGCGGTGCTGGCACGGCTGGAAAGCAACAAGATCAAGGGCTTCCTGGTCAAGATCAAGGACTGAGACGCCGCCCCGGGGCTGACGAGGACCGCGGCCGCGCAGTATGGTCGCTGCTGATCCCGTCGTCCGGATCGTCGCGTACCTGTGAACACCATCTTCTCCCGCGCCAGCTTCGCGCTGAGCCTGCTGCTGTCCTGTGCCGATGGCGCCAGCGCCGGCGATCCCGTCACCCGCGTCGAGCGCGGCAATCTGGTGATCGAAGGCATTCCGGAAATTCCCGCCGCGCTGGCCGAGCGCACCGGGCGCTACCAGCAGTCGCGCGGTGCGACCCTGGAAGGCTGGCTGACGGCAGCCTGCTGATCACCACCCGCTTCGCCGAGACCGCGCAGGTGCACCGGGTTGCCGGCCCGGCATGGACCGCAGCCAGCTGACCTTCTTCGCCGAGCCGGTGCCGGACGCCCAGCCGGCGCCGGACGGCCGTGGCTTCCTGTTCTCCAAGGACAGCGACGGCAACGAGTTCTACCAACTGTATTTCTTCGATCTGGCCAGTGGCGACTACCGGCTGCTCAGCGATGGCAAGTCGCGCAACACCGATGCGCTGTATGCCAGGGAAGGCAGCCGCTACGCCTTTGCGACGACGCGCCGCAACGGCCGTGACACCGACATCCACCTCGCCGACAGCGGCAAGCCAGCGTCGACGCCGCTGGTCGAAGCCGAAGGCAGCTGGAGCCCGGTGGCCTGGTCGCCGGACGGCAGACAGCTGCTGGTCGGTCGCTATATGTCGATCCTGGAAAGCGAGCTGTACCTGGTCGACATCGCCAGTGGCGAGCGCCGCCGCTTCCAGCCGGCAAGCACGCCGATCAGCTTCAGCAACGCCCGCTTCGCCGGCGACGGCCGTGGCATCTATTACTTGTCCGACGAGAGCTCGGATTTCCAGCGATTGCGCTACGAGCGGCTCGATGGCGGCGGCGCCAAGGTGCTCAGCGCCGACATCCCCTGGGACGTCGACGGCCTGGCGCTGTCCGACGACGGCCGCTGGCTGGCATTCACCGCCAATGTCGACGGTGCCAGCGAGCTGCACCTGCTCGATCTGAAGTCGGGCCGGCCGGCGGCGGCGCCGAAGATTCCGGTCGGCCTGATCGGCGATCTGGCCTTCGACCGCCAGACCCGGCACCTGGGCTTCGTGCTGAACAGCCCGCGCTCGGCCAGCGACGTGTTCGCCTTCGTGCCCGGCGCGCGCAAGCCGGTGCTGACTCGCTGGACCAGCAGCGAAACCGGTGGCCTGAAGGCCGAAACCTTCACCGAACCGACGTTGATCCACTACCCCAGCTTCGACGGCCGCAGCATCCCGGCCTTCCTGTATGCGCCAAGCGGCCCGGGGCCGCATCCAGTGCTGATCTCGATCCACGGCGGGCCGGAAGCGCAGTCGCAGCCGTCCTACAGCGCGATCACCGAATTCTTCATCCGCGAACTGGGCCTCGCCGTGCTGACCCCGAACGTGCGCGGCTCGGCCGGCTACGGCAAGGCCCATCTCGCGCTCGACAACCATCGGCTGCGCGAGGACTCGGTCAGGGACATCGGCTCGCTGCTCGACTGGATCGCAACTCAGGCGACGCTCGATGCGAAGCGCGTGGTGGTATCCGGCGGCAGTTACGGCGGCTACATGAGCCTGGCGGCGATGACCCACTACAACGACCGTCTCGCCGGCGGCATCGACGTGGTCGGCATCTCCAGCTTCGTGAGCTTTCTGAGCAATACCCAGGACTATCGCCGCGACCTGCGCCGTGTCGACAAGCCCCCAGCTGCAGGCAGCGACTAGGCGCCGAGCCGCAGCGCGCCGTCGACCGGCAGAATCACCCCGTTCAGATAGCCGGCGCCCGGCGCCAGCAGGAAGGCGACCGCGCGGGCGATTTCCTCGGGCGCGCCGAGCCTGCCCATCGGAATGCTCGCCAGCTCATCGGCCTGCTGCTCGGCACTGAGCTGGGTCGACTCGGCCCACAGGATGTGGCCGGGTGCCACGCCATTGACTCGCACCCGTGGCGCCAGTTCCACCGCCAGCGTCTCGGTCAGCGACCATAGCGCCGCTTTCGCCGCGTTGTACGGCGCGAAGCCGGGACGGGCATGGCGGGCCAGGGTGTCGAGGATATTGACCACGCTGGCCGTCGCACCGAACAGCGGCAGGCAGGCCTGGATCAGCAGCAGCGGCGCCCGGAAGTTCGAGCCGATCATCTCGTCGAACAGCGCCGGGGTGATCGCGCCGATCGGCGTGCGCCGGTAGCCGGAAGCGTTGTTGACCAGCGCATCGAGCCGGCCCCAGCGGGCGTGGGCGTCGACGGCCAGCCGGTTCAACGCGGCAGCGTCGTCGAGATCGGCAGCCAGCACCGCGGCGCTGTCGGCTCGCCGCGCGTTCAGCTTCGCGGCCAGCGCCTCGGCCTCGGCGCGCGAACTGCGGCAGTGGATGACCAGTTTCATGCCGGCGCCGTGCAGGCGCTCGACGATCGCCGCGCCGACTCGCCGCGCGCCGCCAGTGACCAGCGCCACACCTGCCAGTGCTTCCCCATCCGCGTTGTCCATGCCTCGTCCCGTATCCTGTATTGCCGTCTGCCGACCCCGTGCCGGCGGCGGCATTATCGGCCAACAACGCCGTCCGCCTTTTCCTTCTCCAGCGCAACGATCCCGTGAACGATCTGCTGCAAGTCCTCCTGCTCGGCATCATCGAAGGCATCACCGAATTCCTGCCGATTTCCTCGACCGGCCACCTGCTGCTCGCCGAGCAACTCGGCCTCGGCCAGCGCTCCGACCTGTTCAACATCGTCATCCAGGCCGGCGCCATCCTCGCGGTGACCCTGATCTACTGGCGGCGCCTCTGGCAACTGGCGACCGGGCTCGGCGAAGCCGAGAACCGTGCCTACATCGGCAAGCTGGCGATCGCTTTCCTGATCACCGTGGTGCTCGGACTCGCCGTCAAGAAGCTCGGCTTCTCGCTGCCCGACAAGATCGGGCCGATTGCCTGGGCGTTGGTGATCGGCGGCATCTGGATGCTGGCCGCCGAATGGCAGGCCGGGCGGCGGCCGTCGCAGGGCGAGATCCTGTGGGCGGCGGCGATCATCGTCGGCATCGCCCAGGTGGTCGCCGGCGTGTTTCCCGGCACCTCGCGCTCGGCATCGACGATCTTCGCAGCGATGCTGGTCGGTGGCGCCAGCCGTGCGGCGGCCACCGAATTCGCCTTCCTGGTCGGCATTCCGACGATGTACGCGGCCAGCGCCTACGAGCTGTACGGCGAGCTGAAACACGGCGGCGGCCAGGAGGACTGGCTCGCGGTCGTGGTCGGCTTCGTGGTCTCGGCGGTGGTCGCCTTCGTCGCGGTGAAATGGCTGCTGCGCTACATCCAGAGCCATCGCTACACGGTGTTCGCTGCCTACCGCATCGTGCTCGGCGCCGGCCTGCTCGGCTGGCTGGCGCTGCGCTGATTCAGGGCGCCAGCGGCACTCGCAGCAGCGGCGCATGCAGACCTTCGCTGGACACGAACAGCGAGCGACCATCGGCGGCGATCGCGCCGGCCTCGGCCTGGTAGAGCATCGGCAGCTTCAGCGCCTCCGGCTTGGCGGCGAAGGCCTGCAGCCAGCTCTGGCCGTCGGCGCGCCGGAAGCGCAGCGTGTCCTTGTAGGTGACGACGATCGCGCTGTGGCCGTCGCGGGAGATATCCATCGCGGTCGGCTGGCCGAAGTAGACGCTGCGGCCCGGATAGCCGACCAGATCGGTGATCGTCGGCTGCGGAATCGTCGTCACCTCGCCGAGGTATTCGGCGACCGCCACGCCGACCGCCTGCCGCGCCTGCGGCAGCGGCAGGCGGAACAGCCGCTTGGGATGCTCGCGCTTGCTGAGCAGCAGGATGCTGCCGTCACTGGCGTCAACGGCCACCGCTTCGCAGTCGCGCGGACCTTCCGGATAGCGGAAATCGAGCTGCCAGAGCAGCTTCGGCGTGCCGCTGCGTCCTGGGTCGCTGACCGCATAGAGGGTGACGGCGCCGCGATCGGCCCCGTTGTCGCCGGTATCGGCGATCAGCACTGCCGGCTTGCCGCGCCAGTCGAAAGCGGCGAGGTCTTCCCAATCGTGAGCGTGGACACCGGCGATACGGACGCTACCAAGGTCCTCGCCATCCAGGCCAATACGGTACAGCAGCGGGCCGCTGCCACTGTCATTGTGTCCCCAGAGCAGACCTGGATCGGCATGGGAAACGGCGAGGCCGCTGAGTTCGTCCAGTTCGGGATTGGCCAGCTTCGGCGCATCAGGCTGCGACAACAGCACGCAGGAGTTCAGCAGCAGACTCAGGCCGAGCAGCAGTCTCGGCAGCACGGAAACGATCATCGGCAAGCCGGAGGGCAGCGGGCAAGCGGCATCATAACGGTCCTTCGCCCCAGGGCCTGCCAACAAAAAAGCCCGGCCGGAGCCGGGCGAAGTCGAGAAGAGACGAACTAGAAGTAGCAATAGGCTTGCCAACTGCCGTCGCCCGCCGGGATCGACCTGCGACACCTGTTCATGGAGGCTGTATCGATGCGCATCCACTGGTTGCAACATGCTGATTTCGAAGGTCTTGGCAGCATGGAGGCGTGGCTCCTCGGACGCGGCCACCAAATCAGCGGTACACGCCTGCAGCATGGTGAGGCGCTGCCCGAACCTGCAGCTTTCGATGCACTGATCGTCATGGGCGGGCCGATGAACATCTACGAGTACGGGCTCCACCCCTGGTTGCGCACCGAAAAAGCGCTGATCCGCGCCGCGATCGCGCAGGGCCGGCGCGTGCTCGGCATCTGCCTCGGCGCCCAGCTGATCGCCGATGTGCTCGGCGGCCCGGTGAGCCGCAACGCCGAGCCGGAAATCGGCTGGCTACCGCTACGGCTGACCGACGAGGGCCGCGCTCATCCGCTACTGGCAGGCCTTCCGGAAGTGTTCACCAGCTTCCACTGGCATGGCGATACCTATGCCCTGCCACCGGGGGCGACACGCCTGATCGACAGCGCTGCCTGCGCCCAGCAAGCGTTTTCCTGGGATGGCAGCCGGGTGCTCGGCCTGCAGTTCCACCCGGAAGTCACCCAGCCGCAGGCAGTCGATTGGTTCCGCAACGAAGCGGTGACGCCGTCGCGCTACGTGCAGACGGCCGAGGCGATTCTCGCCGACGAAGCAGCGTTCGTGGCCAATGTGGCGCTAAGCGCGCGCCTGCTGGAGCGCTATTTCGCCGGATGAATCGGTTGGCTTGAGCCCTACTTGGTGAGCAGCAGCTTGCCGGCGCGGGTGACCTGCAGGCAGTAGCGCTCGCCGTGGTGGACGATCACCAGGCGCCGGGTACGGCCGAACAGGCGATCGCTGTCGAGCTCGATTTCAGTGGCCGCCGCTTCGGCCACGGCGGCGGCGGTCAGCGAGGCTTCGGATGGCTGGCGCTGGGCTGCGGCCAGCGAACGGGATGCATTCGGAATGGGTTCGATCATCGTTCGTCTCCTTGTTGAGAACGATTATCATTTTCTTGCGTCCATTCGGCAAGTTCGAAGCAGAGCCCGTCGTTCCGCCTGTTCGCTCAGAGTGCGGTGCTGAGCAGCGCCGCGATGCCGAGGGCCGCGAACAGGCCGGCGGCCAGATAGCGGATCAGCTTGAACGACAGCTTCTGGGTCAGCCGCTCGGCGAGCAGCACGGCCGGCGCGTCGGCGATCATCATGCCCAGGGTCGTGCCGCCGACCACTGCCGGCAGCGAGTCGAAACGCGCCGCCAGCGCCACCGTCGCCAGCTGGGTCTTGTCGCCGATCTCGGCGACGAAGAAAGCGACGAAGGTCAGCAGGAAGACGCCGTAGCGGCCAACCGGCTTGGGCTCCTCGTCGTCGAGCTTGTCCGGTACCAGCGCCCAGGCGGCGATCGCGAGGAAGGTGACGCCGACCAGCCAGCGCAACGTGTCAGGCGTGAATTGGCCGCGAATCCAGGCGCCGAAGAAGCCGGCGACAGCGTGATTGGCGATCGTCGCCGCCAGGATGCCGAGCAGGATCGGCAGCGGCTTGCGGAACCGGCAGGCGAGCAGCAGGGCGAGCAGCTGGGTCTTGTCGCCGATCTCGCCGATGGCGACGACCAGCGCGGAAATGCCGAAGGCTTCAAACATGGATACGGGCACTCTGGGGTCAGGCGGATGGTCGATGACACGCGGCCTCGCCCGACCCCGGGAAAGACTGCGCGTCAAAGGTCTCGCCGAATGCGGGAAAGGGCTTCCCGGATCTGGATGCGCCACGGCCTTAGCGCCGATTGTGTTGACGCATCCCCCGATCAGCATCCGTCGATGCCACTGACGGTTGCGCCGGGTGACTACTCCCCAATGAGCCCGCGCAGTTTACCGGAACCGCGGCGGGAGCGGCGCGGGACGGACTGGGGCCTGTTCAGCGGCCTGCCAGCACCCGAGCGATGGTCGCGTCCTTGTCCGCCCACAGGCTGTTGACCCAGTCCTGGAAGCGCTCGCGGAAGGCTTCATCGTCCTGGTAGTCGCCACCGAGCAGCTCGGCCGGCAGCGGCCTGACCTCGACCTGCACGAAGGCCGCGTTCTGCTCGCCGCACAGCCAGCTCCACAGCTTGCTGCGGCTGTTGCCGGTCGGCTGATAGACAAAGGTCACATCGACGAGGCCGGCGAACTGCTCGCCCATCGCATTGAGCGTGAAGCTGAAGCCGCCGGACTTCGGACGCAGCAGTTGCGCATACGGCGAGCCTTTCGCCGCGGCTTTCTCCGGCGTGTAGCGGGTGCCTTCGAGAAAGTTGACCACCGCGATCGGACGCCGCTTGAACTTGTCGCAGAACTGCTTGGTGGTTTCCAGATCGGCGTTGCGCAGGCCTGGGTTTTTCGCAATCGCCGTCGCCGAATTGCGCTTCATGAACGGCATGTCCAGGGCCCAGCAGACAAAGCCGACCAGCGGGATCCAGATCAGTTCGCGCTTCATGAAGAAGCGCGGGAACGGCGTGCGCCCGTACATCACATCGAACAGGATCAGGATGTCCGACCAGCTCTGGTGGTTGGCGACGATCATCCAGCTGCGCGCCGGATCGAGCTGGCCGCGGATGTGGAGGTTTTCGCGCCGACCATGCAGCAGGCGGAACAGCCGCTGGTTCCAGCCGACCCAGCCGTGGTTCGCGCACCAGGCGATCCAGCGATCGAGCTGTCGGGTGATCGCCGGCAGCGGCAGCAGCAGCTTCAGGATCGCGGCCGGCAGGATCAGCAGACCGGCCCAGAAGATCAGCACCACGAACATCCCGGCAAAGGTCAGGACCCCGATGGCCTGGGGCGGCAGCCGGCGCTTCATCAGCTTCAAGGCGCCTCGGCTTCGGCCGTCTCGTGGTACTGCGGGCTCAGTTCGCGCACCGCTTCGACCAGCGCGGCGACGTTCTCGGGCGGTGTGCCCGGCAGGATGCCGTGGCCGAGGTTGAAGATGTGGCCGTTGGCCGGGCCGTAGTCGTCGAGGATCTTGCCGACCAGTTCGCGAATGGTTTCCGGGGGAGCGAACAGCGCGGTCGGATCGAGATTGCCCTGCAGCGCCACGCTGCCGCCGACCATGTGGCGGGCATCGCCGATGTTGGTCGTCCAGTCGACACCAAGGCCGGCGCAGCCGGTCGCCGACATCTCCAGCAGGAACTGGCCGCAACCTTTCGAAAACAGGATCACCGGCACGCCGGGGGCCAGTACCTTCAGACGGTCGACCAGCCTGCCCATCGAGGCCAGCGAAAAGAACTTGTAGCCCTCGCGGTCGAGCGCGCCGCCCCAGGTGTCGAAGATCATCAGCGCGTTGGCGCCGGCATCGGCCTGGGCGGCGAGATACAGCGCGACCGATTCGGTCAGCTTGTCGAGCAGGGCCTTGAGCAGGTGCGGCGCACCGTAGCGCATCGCCTTGGCATTGCGGAAATCCTTGGATCCGCTGCCTTCGATCATGTAGGTCGCGAGCGTCCACGGGCTGCCGGCAAAGCCGATCAGCGGCACGCGGCTGGCGAGGCCTTTCTTGCAGGCGCGCACGCCATCCATCACGTAGCGCAGCTCGGTTTCCGGGTCCGGAATCGGCAGGGCGGCGATGTCGGCAGCCGTGCGCACGGTCTTCCTGAACGCCGGGCCTTCGCCTTCGGTGAAGTACAGGCCGAGACCCATCGCATCCGGGATGGTCAGGATGTCCGAGAACAGGATCGCGGCGTCGAAGCCATAGCGGTCGATCGGCTGCAGGGTGACTTCGCAGGCCAGCTCCGGGTTCTTGCACAGGCTGAGGAAATCGCCGGCCTTGGCGCGGGTCGCACGGTATTCGGCGAGATAACGGCCGGCCTGACGCATCAGCCAGACCGGCGTACGGTCGACCGGCTGACGCTTCAGCGCACGGAGGAAGCGATCGTTCTGCAGCTGTTCGGGCTTGTTGCTCATGGGGCGAGTGCGCCTGCGATTTCGGATTGGATGGCCAGCGCCGCGGCGCGAGGGTCTTGTGCGTCGCGGATCGGACGGCCGACGACCAGGTAGTCGGCACCGGCCTTGAGCGCCAGGGCCGGCGTCATCACCCGCTTCTGGTCGCCGATGCCGCCGGCGACGTCGTTGTCGACCGGGCGGATGCCCGGCGTCACGCAGATCAGCTCCCGTGGCGCTTCGGCGCGCAGCTTCGCGACTTCGAGGCCGGAGGACACCACACCGTCGCAGCCGGCGGCGAGCGCGCGACGGGCACGGGACAGCACCAGCGCCTCGACATCGCAGGCAAAGCCCAGATCGTCGAGGTCGCCGCGATCGAGGCTGGTCAGCGCGGTGACGGCGAGCACCTTCATGCCGTTGGATTTCGCCTTCGCCGCCGCCTGCATGATCGACTGGTTGCCGTGGACGGTGCAGAACTGCGCGCCCTGCTCGGACAGTCGGGCCACGGCGCGGGCCACGGTTTCCGGGATGTCGAAGAATTTGAGATCAACGAAGACTTTCTTGTCCTGCCGGCGCAGCCAGGCCAGCAGTTCGAAGAAGCCGGGGGCCATGCACAGCTCCATGCCGATCTTGTAGAAGCTGGCGCCGTCGTCGATGCGTTCGACCAGGGCCCTGGCGTCGGCGGCTTCGGGAACGTCAAGCGCGACGATCAGGCGGTCGCGGGGGTCGATGAGGCTGCGGGTTTCGCTCAAGGTTTCAGATTCCAAAGAACAGCAGGTCGATGGCTGCGGTCAGCGCTTCGCGATCGGATTTCATCGAGCCGACCTTCCGGCCCAATGCAATGCGCGGCAGGGACACCAGTTCACCGATGCGCAGCACCAGTTCATCACCACCGAAGTGGAGCACAGGATTCAGATGCTGGACGATCGGGCCAGCATCGGCACGTCGGACCAGGGGCGCGACGATCGCCGTGTCGAGTCCCGACACCAGATCGGACTGCAACTCGACCAAGTAGGGCGCGTAGTCGGCCTCGACCTCAGGTACAGCGTGGACATCGAACTGGGCCACGTAGTCAGTACCAGCGCGTGCGGCCACGATGCCACAGGCCATCGCGTGCGACGCGCTCATTGTGGAACGCAATCGCTTCGCGGTTCTCTTCCTGCCACTGCAGCGCCCGCTGCTCGCGCAGCTTCGCTTCCAGCGCCTCTTCCAACACCCGCGACAGGTTCAGCTTCTGCGCCCGCGCTTCGTCGATCAGCCGGGTACTCACCGACAGATTGACGGCGCGGCGCTCGGGTTTCGTGGTGGGGGTTCGGCTGAGCATGGCAGTGTCCAGATCGCTTACATGCGCATTCTAACTGCGCATGGCGCGGTCGTCAGCGCGCCCCTGCGAGGATTGCGTACGGCGGGTTTCGGCGCACAATCGTCCCACGCCGGGCAGCGGTGACGATTTGGCGAGCAGCGACGACAAGACCGAGAGAGGAGAGCCGCCATGACCGCAGCTGCCAGCGCAGCCCAGAAGTCCCCGCGCCCGCGCGCCAAGAAAGCCGCCGGCCGAGCCGCCTCTGACACCCCGGAGTTCGAAGTCGCGGTGATCGGCGCCGGCTTCTCCGGCCTGTGCATGGCGATCCAGCTCAAGCTGGCCGGCGTCGATTCCTTCACGGTATTCGAGAAGGCCCACGACATCGGCGGCACCTGGCGCGACAATCTCTACCCCGGCTGCGCCTGCGACGTGCCCTCGCACCTGTACTCGTATTCCTTCGAGCCGAACCCGAACTGGTCGCGGATGTTCGCGCCGCAGGGGGAGATCTGGGCCTACCTGCGTCGCTGCGCCGACAAGTACGGCGTGCTCCCGCACATGCGCTTCGGCATGGAGATCGCCGCCGCCCGCTACGACGAGCAGCGCCGCTACTGGACGGTGACCGCCGCCGACGGCTCCACGGTCACCGTGCGGATCGTCGTCTCCGGCATCGGCGCTGAGTATCCCGGCCTATCCCAAGGTTCCGGGCGTCGAGAAATTCACAGGCAGCACCTTTCACTCGGCGCGCTGGGACCGGAACTTCGATTTCACCGGCAAGCGCGTCGCCGTGATCGGCACCGGTGCCAGCGCCATCCAGTTCGTGCCGGCGATCGCACCGAAGGTCGGCCATCTCGATCTCTACCAGCGCACCCCGCCCTGGGTGCTGTCGAAGCCGGACCGGGCGATGACCACGCTCGAGAAAACCCTGTTCAAGTACATCCCGCCGGCCCAGCAGCTGTTCCGCGGCGGCATTTACTGGTGGATGGAAAGCCGGGTGCTCGGCCTCGCCGTCGATCCGCGGGCGATGAAGCTCGCCGAAGCCTGGGCCAAGCTGTTCATCAAGCGCAGCATCAAGGATCCGAAACTGCGCAGGAAGGTGACGCCGGACTACACGATCGGCTGCAAGCGCATCCTGATGTCAGACGAGTACTACCCGGCGCTGACCCGCGACAACGTCGACGTGATCACCACCGGCATCCGCGAAGTCAAGGCGCACGCGGTAGTCACCGAGGACGGCGTCGAGCGGCCAACCGACGCGATCATCTACGGCACCGGCTTCCAGGTCTCCGATCCGATCGGACCGATGAAGATCTTCGGCATCGGCGGCCAGGAAGTCCGCGACAGCTGGAAGGACTCCGGCATGGAGGCCTACCTCGGCGTCTCGGTGTCCGGCTTCCCGAACTTCTTCCTGCTGCTTGGCCCGAACACCGGCCTTGGCCATACCTCGATCGTGTTCATGATCGAGGCCCAGGTGAACTACGTCATGCAGGCGATCAAGACTATGCAGCGCGGCAAGCTCGCGACGCTCGACGTCAAGCCGGAGGTGCAGCGGCGCTTCAATGCCAAGCTGCAGAAGCGGCTCGACGAAGCCGTATGGTCGGCCGGCGGCTGCAAGAGCTGGTATCTCGACCAGTTCGGCAAGAACAGCACCTTGTGGCCGAGCTTCACCTTCGAATACTGGATGCGGACGCGCAAGTTCGAGCCCGGCAAATACCAGGCGATACCGGCCTGAACCGTCAGGCGGCATCCGTTCCGTCGAGCAGACCGTAGCCAGCAATGATGGGGACTCCCCCTGTTGTCGTCAGCGGCAGACTGCGCGTTCAATATCTTCCAGCCCGATCCGACGCGAGACCTCCATGCGCCCAGCCTGCCTGCCCCTGCTCGCCATCTGCCTGCTGATCAATCCGGCAGCTGCGGCCCCGGAACCGAAGCTGCCGGTGCCGGTCGATCCATCCTTTTTCGTCGGCATTCTCAAGGGCTACAAGGACTGTCGCGCCAAGTACGCCGAGATGGATGCCAGGATCGATGCCGCCGGCGTGCGCGACGGCAGCTACTACCGGGTACCGGGCTTTCCGTACCTGCGCACCGATCGCTTCGCCGCTTCGTTCGCGAACGAGGTGAAGGGACTGGACGAAGTCGCCGGCTGGACGCGCCGGATGCGCGAATTCGATCAGGAAGCGCGCGAATTCGAATACCAGAACCTGGGCCTGTCGACCGAGGAGATCGGCCGCTGGCGTTACGACCTGCTGGCCTGCGGCTCGGGCCTCGCCAATCTGGAGCTGTTCGAGGAAGCGAACCTGGCGTTCCTGCGCAAGCAGGCAGTACCGGGCAGCGAATACCGACCGGGCAGGAATGCGCTCCCTGAAGCGCAGCGCAAGGCACTCGCCGCCCGAGAGGCCGAGTTGCTGAAAGCCTTCGGCACACCGCTGCCGGCAGCGGCCGAGCAGGCGCCGCTGAAGCTGTGGACGGCCAAGCCGGTCGAGGATCTGAACCTGATCGCCGAGGGCTATGGCCGCGCCACGCCCGACGAACTGGGTGTGCCGGCGCTGATCGATTCGCAGTGGCGTGCCTTCGCCGAGCGCCACGCGCCGGCGCTGTGGATCGAAAGCGCCGGCGAGCGCGACCAGCCAGGGATGCCGGCAGTCAAGGTCGAGGCACTGAGCGTCGATCCGACCCGGCCGCGCATGCATTACCAGATCAGCTTTACCCGCTTCGGCAAGAAGGCGCTGACGCAGATCAGCTACTTCATCTGGTTCAAGGGGGGCGACGGCCTGGACGGCGAGGTCGACGGCCTGATCTGGCGCGTGACCCTGGATGCCGATGCGCAGCCGCTGATCTACGAGAGCGTGCGCGCCAGCGGCCGCGACCACCTGCTGTTCCTCGCCCAGCCGCTGGTCCGTCGCACGAGCTCGGCGAAACATGCCGGCGACGGCACGGCGATGATCCCGCAGGCCGGGCCCATCGAAAGCCCGGTGGCACTGCGCATCGCTGCCGGCAGCCACGCGCTGCGCCGGGTCGTGCCCCTGGCGACGGCGAGCGCCGAGGGCACCAAGGCCGCTTACGCACTGACCCGCTACGAAGAGGTGTTCGTGCTCGATGCCGGCAACGGCAAGACCCGCAGCCTGTACGACGCCCGCGGCCTGATCCCTGGTGCCAGGGACGGCGAGCAGGCCCGGCTCTGGGGCGACCGCCTGCTCACCGCCGGCGCGCTGCGCGCACTGGGCCGGGTACCGGTATCGGCAACCGGCGTCCGCCACTTCGATGATCCGGATCGGCTGGACAAGCTGTTCGTGGCGCCGGCCACCAGGACCGCCGACGCCGGCCACGCCACGCGCTGAAGCGGCAAGCCGAGGATTCAGGCCGCCAGCGCCGCCTGGATCTTCTGAGCACTCGGCGAACCGTTGGCCTTCAGTTCCTGCGCGAACAGCGCGATCCGCCATTCCTCGATCAGCCAGCGGGCCGGGTGGAACGGCCCTTTCAGATGCTGGGCGACGGCACGCACCTGCTTGAGCATGTCGAGATCGCGCTGCGGCTTGTGCGGCAGGCGCTCGGCGCGGATCGTCGCGGCTTTCAGGTAGATGGCAATGCGCGGCCAGATGTCGTCCGGAATGGCGTCGATGAAGCCCGGCGCGAACATCGTCTGCAGCTGGTTGCGCAGATCGGTGTTGGCGTCCGGCCAGGGCTTGGCGATGGCATCCAACTTCTTGCGCAGCTCCATGCCGGCGACCAGCCAGGCGCAGACTTCCTCCAGCCGCTTGACCGCTTCTCTTCCGAACTCGCCACGCTTGGCGAGCGCCGCCTGGAATGCGGCTTCATCACGGATCGCCGCCGGGTTCCAGTAGCTACGGGCGGCGCGTTCGGCGACCTGCAGTGCCAGTTGCTCGGCACTCAAGCCAGTCTGCGCCAACGAGATGCCGAGGCGGCTGCGCGCGGTTCTGGCGAGATCTTTCAGGCGATCGGCAACCCGCGCCAGCAGCAGCGCCTGGGTGCCGGCGGCGTGGGCCTTGCTCGCCGCTTCGGCGGATTCGAACAGCTTCAGGCCGATACGTTCGTTGCTGCTGACCAGCGCCGGATAGGCGCGGGCGCCCGCGACTTCGATGGACGCCGGCATGGCGCCGAAATCCCAGTCGAGCACCACTTCACGGGTCCAGCGCTTCGCCTCCGGACTGGTCTCGGCGCGCTTGCCCAGTTCGGTTCTGGCGGCGCCGCCGAAGCGCTGCTGCAAGGCGAGCAGGGATTCGGCTTCGCCCATCGCCTTGCCGTCGGCGCCGACCAGCACCAGCCGCGGCTTCAGGTGGGCGTCGAGCTTAGGCAGTGCGAAATCCTCTGGCTTCAGCTGCACGCCGTTCATGTCGCGGAACTTCGCGCAGATCGCCACCAGCAGCTCGCCGCTGTTCGGGTTCGCGGCGTTGGCGATCGCGTTCGCGTACTCGGCGGCCGGCGTGCACAGGCGGCGCAGGTTCATCGGCAGGCTGCGGATCAGCGCTTCGATCTTGGCCGGCAGCAGGCCCGGCACCAGCCAGTCGAAGCGCGCGGCCGGCAGCGCGAACAGATGCGCGATCGGAATCTCGAAGCTGACGCCGTCGGCATCGGCGCCGGGGTCGTGCGAGTAGCTCAGTTCGATGCGCTTGCCGGCGAGGTCGAGATGATCCGGGAACAGGCTGGTGACATCGGCGTTGGCGCCGGGCTTCAGCGCGTCGGCTTCGGCCATCAGCAGCTGTCTTTGCAGGGCAGGCTCGCGACGCAGCGCGTTCTTCAGCCCAACCGTCGTACAGATGTCGGCCGGCAGCAGGGTGTCGTAGAAGTCGAAGAACTGGCTTTCGTCGGCCAAGAGATCGGGCCGGCGCAGGCGCGCTTCCTTGTCGCGAACTTCATCGAGCAGGGCGAGGTTCCTGTCGAGGAAAGCCGGCTTGTTCGGCATGTCACCTCTGACCAGCGCTTCGCGGATGAAGATCTCGCGCGCCTTCGCCGGTTCGTCGCGGCCGTAGTGGCGGGCGCGGCGCAGCACCTGCATGCCGAACAAGGTGACCACTTCCATCGCCGTGACTTCGCCGCGATCGGCGTGCCAGACCGGATCCTGCAGCACGCGCTTGACCAGATGCGGCGCGACATCGGCCAGCCATTCCGGCTGGATCTCGGCATTGATGCGGCCGAACAGCTGGCTGGTCTGCGACAGCTGCGCGCTCATCATCCACGGCGGCGGCTTCTTCGACAGTGTCGAGCCCGGAAACACCTTGAAGCGCCGGCCGCGGGGACCGTTGAAATCCGGCTTCTCGCGGTCCTTCTGGCCGATGTGGTCGATCAGACCGGCCAGCAGGCACTTGTGGAGATCGGTGTAGAGCTTGTCGAGCGGCTGGTCGGTCTTCGGCTTCTGGGCGTCATCCTTGCCGAGCATGTCGACGATCTGCTTGTGGACCGACTCCCACTCTTCCATGCGCAGATAGCTGACGAAATGCTCCTTGCACAGCTTGCGCAGCTGGCGATTGGAGCTGGCAGCGCTCCACTGCTGGTAGCGCGCCCACAGGTTCAGCAGGGTCAGGAAATCGGACTTCGGATGCCGCCACTCCGCGTGCTTCAGGCGCGCAGCGTTCTGCTGGTCCGGCGGCACGTCGTGCGGATCCTGCACCGAGAGTGCGGCGGCCAGCACCCAGACGTGTTCGCGGTACGCCGTGCCGCGTCCGGCCTGGGCGATACGGGCGATGCGTGGGTCGAGCGGCAGCCGGCCCAGCTCGCGACCGAGCGGGGTGATGCGCTTGTCATCGTCGAGCGCGCCGAGCGTCTGCAGCAGGCGGTAGCCATCGGCGATATGCCGGCCTTCCGGCGCCTCGAGCCAGGGGAAATCCTCGACATCACCCAGGCCCAGCGAGGCCATCTGCAGGATCACGCCAGCCAGGTTCGAGCGGAGGATTTCCGGATCGGTGAACGGCGGGCGAGTGACGAAGTTCTGTTCGTCGTAAAGGCGCAGACAGACACCGGGGCCGACTCGGCCGCAGCGGCCGGCACGCTGATTCGCCGCCGCCTGCGACACCGCTTCGATCTGCAGTTGCTGCACGCCCAGGCGCGGCGAGAAGCGGTTGATGCGCGCGGTGCCGGTGTCGACGACATAACGGATGCCGGGCACCGTCACCGAGGTTTCGGCGACGTTGGTGGCCAGCACGATGCGCGGCGCACCGCCTGAGGAGAACACCTTGTCCTGCTTCTCGGCCGGCAGCCGCGAGTACAGCGGCAGCACCTCGGCGCGCGGAAAGCGGCCGGGCAGGCTGCGGGCAAGGTCGTTGATCTCGCGCTCGCCGGGCAAAAAGACCAGCGTGTCGCCGACTCTCCCGGACTGCCATAGCGATTCGATGCCGTTGGCGACCTGGCCTTCGAGATCGTCGTCCTGATCCGGCGCGCGGTAGCGCAGCTCGACCGGATAGGTGCGGCCTTCGACCAGCAGGATCGGCGCCGGCTCGCCGCGCGCGTTCGCGAAGTGCTTCGCCAGCTTTTCCGGATCGAGCGTCGCCGAGGTGATGATCAGCTTCAGCTCGGGCCGGCGCGGCAGCAGACGTTTCAGCCAGCCGAGCAGGAAATCAATATTGAGGCTGCGCTCGTGGGCCTCGTCGATGATGATCGTGTCGTAGGCCAGCAGCTCGCGGTCGCGCGACAGTTCGGCGAGCAGGATGCCGTCGGTCATCAGCTTGACCAGGCTGCGCTCGGAGACGCGGCGATCGAAGCGGGTCTCGAAGCCGACCAGATCGCCGACCATGGTATCCAGCTCGGATGCAATGCGGTTGGCGACGCTGCGCGCGGCAAGACGACGCGGCTGCGTGTGGCCGATCAAGCCGCGGCTGCCGCGGCCGAGTTCGAGGCAGAGCTTGGGCAACTGGGTGGTCTTGCCGGATCCGGTCTCGCCGCAGAGCACGACGACCTGATGCTCGGCGATCGCCTTGATCAGCTCATCCTTGGCCTGCACCACCGGCAGCTCGGCCGGGTAGTTGATCGTTGTCGGCCGCAGTCGCGCACGGTTCTCGGCGGCGAGGAGTGCCGCCTCGACGTCACGCTCGAAACGCGGCCCGTCGAACTTGGGGTTGCCACGGGCACCGGCCAGGCTGCGCGACAGCCTCGCGGCATCGCGCAGCAGCAGCTGGTTGCGGATCAGGTCGAAACGGGCGTGCAGCGAGGGTGTGGCAGTCACGGGGGCGGCGCGGAGAAAGTCACCGACATGATACGGCAGCCTCTCCGCGACACCCCGCGCCCGGCGAGACCTCAGGGCTGGGCCGCGCCTTCCCGCTCGACCACCTTCAGCTCGACTCTCCGATTTAGCTCCTGGCCGTCGACCGTCGTGTTGTCGGCGATCGGCATGGTTTCGCCGAAGCCGGCGGCGGTCATCCGGCCGGCGTCGATGCCCTTGCCGATCAGGTAGTCGCGGACCGCCTGCGCGCGCTGGCCGGACAGGCGCAGGTTGTAAGCCTCGGAGCCGCGACTGTCGGTGTGCCCCTGCACCGCGACCTTGACGCCTGGATGCTTGCCCAGCGCGATCGCCACGCCATCGAGCAGCGCCTTGGCGTTCAGGGTCAGGGTGGACTTGGCGGTATCGAAGTTGACGCCGCGCAGCACGATGACGTCACCGACGGCGCAGCCGCCGAGTTCCATCTCTCCGTCCGGTCCGGACGGCTGGCAACGTGGCGCGGGTACCGGCTCGGCCACCGCCTGCTCGGCCGGAGCCTCGACGACCGGTACCACCTGCGCGGCTTCCGTCGGCGCTTCGGCCAGCGCGGCCGGCGGCGCGCCGAAGTGATAACGCAGCGACAACAGCGCCGCATGCGACTCGTAGCGGGTCCGGACGTGGCTTTGCGGATTGTTCACCAGCAGATCGAAGTGGCCGATGTTGCTGCGCAGATAGCGGTAATCGACGGACGCGGTCAGGCTGCGGGTCAGGTCGAAGCGCAGGCCGCCACCGGCCTGCCAGGCGAAGACCGCGTCGAAGTCGCCGCGCAGCCCCGAGCCGTCCTGGAACAGGCCGAGGTTGTCGACCGCCGGATCGCGGACCGCGACCCGCGCGACGCCGGCGCCGCCGCCGAGGTAGGGATGCACTCGTGACGACGGGAAGAAGTCGTACCAGACATTGGCAAACGCCAGGTCGGCGAATTCTCGGCCTCCGACGCGCTGGGACGGCTGCCCGTTCTGCAGCAGGACGCTGTCGAAGTCGTTGTCGCGGCGGGCCAGTTCCAGTTCGAGCTTGAACCCCGAGCCGAATGCGTAGCCGCCGACCAGGCCGGCGACGTAGCCGGTATCGAAGCTGACCGTGCTGATCGGGGTGCCGTCCTCGGCGGATACCAGCAGGCCATCGGCGTCGTAAATCCTGAACGTCTGGTCGTTGAGGAAATTGGCGCCGCCTTCGAGACCCAGGTACCAGCCCTGGTTGGCCGCTGCCATGCCCGGCAGGAGTCCGATCACGGACAGGCCGAGTGCGGCAGATCGCAACGATTTACCCGTTATCACTGACATTTTGTTATTTCCCTGTGCGTTGGAGATCGGTCTGATGCCGATCATGAGGAGGCAGATCCGCCTGGACGGACAGACCTGAAGACAGCAAGGCCGGGGCCAAAAACGGCGACTGGCAACAAGCCAGTAAGGATTCCCTTGGCTCCGGGCCCGCACTTGTACGTGGCAAGAGATGAAATTCCCGTGAATTCGCGCCGCCGAGCTTTGCCCAGAAGCGTTCTTGTCACCGGCTGCGCCGGGGCGGCGACGGCCGGCTTCCGGTGTAATGACGTTCGCCTCGAACCCGCTGCGCCGTGGCATGGCGCGTGCGTTGCTGCCTTCCCATGCCACTGCCTCTCCGGAATCCGCCGCCAATGTCCCGCCCCCTGCTGCTTGCCGTCCTGCTGGCCACGACCCTGCTGCTGCCGCCGAGTTTCGCCGCCGACACCTCGGCCAGCGCCACGATGCCCGGCGACACCGCCCGCCCGGCGAAAGGCCTGCGCTGGCAGCGGGCCGAGCTGTACTTCGGCCTCGGCCGCAGCGACGGCAGCACCGCCGAAGCCGACCGCGAACGCTGGCAGCGCTTTCTCGATGAGGAAGTGACGAAACGCTTCCCGGACGGCTTTTCGGTGCTCGACGTCTATGGCCAGTGGCAGCGCCGCGACACCAAGACCATCGAGCGCCTGAACTCCAAGCTGCTGGTGATCCTGTTCCAGGGCCAGCAGCACCGGCGCGATCTCGATGCGCTGCGCGCCGCCTGGAAGCAGCGCAGCGGCGACGAGTCCGTGTTGCTGACGATCACGCCGGCCGAGGTGTCGTTCTGATGAAGCGCTTCGTCCGCGGTGATCTCGACGGCTTCATCGGCTTAGGCCTCGACAATCTGGTGCTGCTGCTGTTGATTTCCGCGCTCTGCCGCTTCGTGCTCGGCTTTCCGGAAGCGCTGGTGCTCGGCACCGTGCTGCCCGGTGCTGCGGTGTCGCTGCTGGCCGGCACGCTGTTCTATGCCTGGCAGGCGCGGAGGCTTGCGGCGCGTGAAGGCCGTGACGATGTCTGCGCGCTGCCGTTCGGCCTGAACACCATCACCGTGTTCTCGTTCGTGTTCCTGGTGATGCTGCCGGCCAAGCTCGCGGCGACCGCCGCCGGCAGTGTCGATCCGGCCCGTGCCGCCTGGCAGGCCGGGCTGCTGGCCTGCTTCGGCACCGGCGTCATCGAGTTCGCCGGCGCTTTCGTTGCCGGCTGGGTGCGCCGCCACACGCCGCGCGCGGCCTTGCTGTCGACCCTGGCCGGCCTGGCGCTGGCCTTCATCGCGCTCGGCTTCCTGATGCGTGCCTATGCCCATCCGCTGATCGGCATCGTCACCCTGGTGGTGGTGCTGATCGGCTACTTCGGCCGCGTGAAGTTGCGCGGCGGCCTGCCAGTCGGTGTGGTCGTGGTGCTGCTCGGCTTAGCACTCGGCTGGACCCTGGGCCTGGCGCCGACCGGCCCCTTGCCACCGCCGCCGAGATTGTCGCTGCCGGTGCCGGTGCTCGGCGCGCTGCTGGAAAGCCTGCGTTTCGACCAGTTCCTCGCCTACGCGGCGGTGATCGTGCCGATGGGCCTGATCTCGGTGGTCGGCTCGATGCAGAACCTGGAGTCCGCCGAAGCGGCCGGTGATCGCTACGACACCCGCTCGTCGCTGGCCGTCAACGGCATCGCCACCCTGGTTGCGAGCGCCTTCGGGTCATGCTTCCCGACCACGCTGTACATCGGCCATCCGGGCTGGAAGGCGATGGGCGCGCGGGCGGGTTACTCGACCCTGTCCGGCGTGTTCATCGCGCTGCTCTGCTTCAGCGGCACCATCGCCCATGTCGCCTGGGCGGTGCCGATCGACGCCGGCATCGCGATCCTGCTGTGGATCGGCATCGTCATGAGCGTGCAGGCTTTCGATGCGACGCCGCGCGCGCATTTCCCGGCCGTGGTCGTCGGCCTGCTGCCGGGGCTGGCGATGTGGGGCTCGCTGATGATCAAGGCCGGGCTGCGCGCGGCGGGCGCCGGCAGCGAAGGCGGCCCCGGCATCACCGAAGCGCTGCTGCCGGCGTTCCATGCCGCCGACGTCTGGGCCGAAGGCGCGTTCGCGCTCGAACAGGGCGTGGTGTTCAGCGCGATGATCCTGTCGGCGGCGACGGTCGCGATCATCGAACGCAGGTTCACGACTTCGGCGATCTGGATGCTGGCAGCGGCGGGCTTGTCGGCGACCGGCCTGATGCATTCCTACCGCTACACCGGTGCCGATACCGCACTCGCCCTTGCGCCCGCCTGGACCTTCGTCTACGCCTATCTGGCAGCGGCCGGCGTGCTGCTGGCGGCGCGCTGGCTGACGGTGCCGGATGACACCGCCAGCTCGGATCATCGATAAAAATCCTTAGCGGTCGCCACCCTCGGGGCCGCGTTCGGTCACCTTCAGTTCCACGCGGCGATTCTCTTCGCGGCCTTCGTCGGTGGCGTTGTCGGCGATCGGCATGGTTTCGCCGAAGCCCAGGGCGGTCATTCTTCCGGCGTCGATGCCGTGCTCGATCAGATACTGGCGTGCCGATTGGGCGCGCTGCTCTGACAGCCGCTGGTTGTAGCTGTTCGAACCCTTGCTGTCGGTATGTCCGAGGATCGCGACCTTGATGTCGGGACGCTTGGTCAGGGCATCCGCCACGCCATCCAGCAGCGCCTTGGCGTTGAGGGTGAGCAGCGATTTGTCGAACATGAACTTGACGCCGTGCAGCACGATCACGTCACCGATCTTGCAGCCCTGCAGGTCCATCGCCTGACCGACCAGCGGCGCTTCGCAAGGCGGTGGCGCCAGTGGCGGCGGGGGCGGTGGCGGAGCCGGCGCTTCGATCACTTCGACCACCTGCACCGGTTCCACCGGCGCCACCGCCGGCTCGTGCTCTTCGCCGAAGTGATAGCGGATCGACAGCAGCGCGGCCTGCGATTGGTAACGGGTCTCGACGTGGCTGTCCGGGTTGTTTTCCAGCAGGTTGAACTTGCCGCGTTCGCCGCGCAGGTAGCGGTAGTCCAGCGACGCGGTCCAGTGCGGGGTCAGATCGAAGCGGATGCCGGCGCCGCCCTGATAGGCGAGCACCACGTCGAAATCGCCCTGCAGATTGGAGCCGTTGGCGAACAGGCCGACGCTGTCGACGCCAGGATGGCGAATATCGACTCTGGCCGCGCCGATGCCGCCGCCGATGTACGGATGAACCGATCCGGACGGGAAGAAATCGAGCCACAGATTGCCCATCGCGATATCGGCGTTTTCCTTGCCCTCGACCCGCTGCGAGGGGCTGCCGTCGATCAGATCGATATGGTCGAACTCGTTGTGCCGGCGCGCCATTTCCAGCTCCAGCCGCAGGCCGCTGGTGAACGCATAGCCGGTGAGCAGGCCACCGATGTAATTGGTATCGAAGCCGACCTTGCTGATCTGCGTGCCGTCGTCGACGGCGCCGATCCCGAGCGGGGGATCGAAGCTGTAGATCTTGAACGCCTGATCCTTGAGGAAGTTGGCGCCTCCCTCGATGCCCAGATACCAGCCTTGGCCGGCAAGCGCCGCGCTCGGAATGGCGAAGGCTGCCAGGGTCAGAAACGTTCGTTTCGCAGCCTTGAAGGGGTTCCGCGCCATGGGTATCGCTCCGGTTCGTGATGCCGATGCCCCGGACACGCGGGTCGACGAATGACCGTAGTCGATCGAAATGGACGACTCTGTTTGCTGGCGCACATTGCCATGTGCCGCTCGGTAGACGTCAGTGCCTGGCCAAACAGCGTGGGAGCGCGGCGCGGATCGCCGCGCCGGACCTCAGCCGCCGGCTGCGGTGAGCCGCCGTTCGAGTTCATCGATACGCGCTTCCAGCTGGGCCAGCCGGGCTTCCAGCTCGCTGCGCGATGGCGCCGGCGCCGGCTCCGCGGCACGCATCGGGCGAGACACCGCTTCGCTGATCTCGGCGGCGGTCGGTGCACCGCTGAGCAGATGGACCCAGCGCGCCGCAGCCTGTCCAGGCTGCTTGCCGAGCTGCATCACGAACGGACTCGCGCGATCGGCGAGATCGTTGAGCGCGGCCTGGATGCCTTCGGCATCCGGGGGGCCATTCAGCACCGCGGCATTGGCGCGCAGCTCGGCCGGGGTCTGCGGGCCACGCAGCATCAGGGTCGCCAGCACCGCCATCGTCGGCGCTTTCAGCAGCAGCTGATGGTGGAAGCGATGGCGCCATTTCGGCACCCGGCCGGCATTATCGTCGCGCGTCACCAGCTTTTCGGCTTCGAGCTGGTTCAGCGCCGCGCCGGTGTCGCCTTCGCTGAGGTTCATCACCGGCGCGCGCGAGTTCTTCTGGTTCGCGGCCATCATCAGCGCGTTGACGGTCATCGGGTAGTACTGCGGCGTGGTGATCGATTTCTCGACCAGGGCCGCGAGCACGCGGGCTTCGTTCGGGGACAGGTGGATTTGGCTCATAGCCAATTATCGCGCTGCCAGCGCCGGCGATGGGGCTATCGTGCGCGCGTTCGGCTCAAGCTGCGAGGTTTCCGGCCGATAACGCATTCGCGGGACCATCTCCGGCCATCACGGCGAGGCGGGGTCCGCCTTCTGCAAGCCACCGGAGATCGATCGGACATGCGGATCGGCACCGGCGTCCAGCTGCCGCTGACGCCTCCACCCAGCACCAGCGGGATTGCGCTGGCGGCGACGCCGGATCGCTCGATCCTGCTGCGCGCCGCTGCGCTGGCGGCCAGCTCGCCGTGGCCGGGCGTGGGCAACGCATCCGGCGAAGACGGCCCGGGCAACACCCCGGCCCCGCTGCCGCTGCTCGCCGTCGCGCCGCTGCCAGCGGTTGGGCTACCGGCCGCACCGCCCGCAGTGCTGGCTGCACCGTCATCGACGACCAGCCTGCTGGCGTCGCTGCAAGACGCGAGCTTGCCAGCCGCAAGTGCACCGTCGATGTCGATTCCCGCCGCCGTGTCCGGCACCCTGACCGCCGCGCTCGCCGATCGTCTGAGCCTGTCGCCAGCCACCGCGAGCTTGCGTGTGGGCAACGCCAGCCAGGCCAGCGGCAAGCCGGCGGTCGAGTTGACGCTGAACCTGCTGTCGGCGCTGACCGGCGAGCCGCGCAGCCGCTTGCAGTTGCTGGCCTTCGGCACGCCGACGCCGGGCAATCCCGACGCCGTTGCCGGACTGGCGGCGAAAGGCGCGAACGAATTGCTGCAACTACTGGTACGCGGCACCGTGCATGGTGCCGATGGCAAGCAACTCGATCTGACGCTCGGCATGAGCCTGCAGCGGCAGGCCGCTGCCAGCGTCCTCGATGCCAGCATGCTGGACGCGATCCGCTCGACGCTGGAGCAGCTGGCGCGCTCCGAGATCAAGCTCGACTATCCAGGCGCGTCCGCCGCATTGGCCGGGCACAGCGCGCGCTTCCAGGCAGTGCTCGATCCGCTCGGCCTGTGGCCGATGCAGAGTTTCCTGCTGTCGGGGCTGCTGATCCTCGGTCAGGCCTGGGACGGCGACGAGGTGGCCGAACTCGGCGAAGAAGAAGATGCCGCGCCGTCGCGCGATACGGATACGGACGAGCAGGACCCGCCTTCCGAGCAGCAGCAGCCCAAGCGGGAGGCGCAGTCCCTGGAGCTGGACGAACCGACCCCACTGCCCGCCGACGGCGGCCTGCCGATCATTTCGGCGAACCGCTGGCTGGAGCTGGAACTGCATCACTGGCGTTCGCAGCTGCGGCGGTGGATGGCGCTGCCGGCCGAGGAAAGTCCGGCGGCGTGAGCCGGATAGCAAAAGGCCCGCGCGAGGTGGGCCTTGCGTCGCAGCGCGTTGAGGATCAGCGCGGCAGGTCGGAGCTTCCCATCAGGAAAGCATCAACCTCGCGTGCCGCCTGGCGACCTTCGCGAATCGCCCAGACGACCAGCGACTGGCCGCGGCGCATGTCGCCGGCGGCGAACACCTTGTCGACATTGGTCTTGTAGCAGCCATCGCCATCGGTAGTCGCCTTGGCGTTGCCGCGGGCGTCTTTCTCGACGCCGAAGGCTTCGAGCACGGCCGCGGCCGGGGACACGAAGCCCATCGCCAGCAGCACCAGATCGGCCTTCATCTCGAACTCGGAGTTCGGCACTTCGGCCATCTTGCCGTCCTTCCATTCGAGGCGGCAGGCGATCAGCTTCTCGACCTTGCCATCCTTGCCTTCGAAGCGCTTGGTCGCCACCGACCAGTCGCGCTCGCAGCCTTCTTCATGGCTCGACGAGGTACGCAGCTTGGTCGGCCAGTACGGCCAGACCAGCGGCTTGTTCTCGGTTTCCGGGGGCTGCGGCAGCAGTTCGAACTGGGCGACGCTTTCGGCACCATGACGGTTCGAGGTGCCGACGCAGTCGGAACCGGTGTCGCCGCCGCCGATGACGACGACGTGCTTGCCGTCGGCGCGCAGCTGGGTCTTGAGCTTGTCGCCGGCGTCGATCTTGTTCTGCTGAGGCAGGAATTCCATCGCGAAATGGATGCCCTTCAGGTCGCGCCCCGGCACCGGCAGGTCGCGCGGGCTTTCCGAGCCGCCGGTCAGCAGCACGGCGTCGAAATCTGCTTTCAGCTGATCCGGGGAAATGGTTTCCTTGGACCAGTTGGTGATGGTGCCAAGCTTGCCGGCGCCGACATAGACGCCGGTACGGAACACGATCCCTTCGGCCTTCAGCTGTTCGAGGCGGCGGTCGACGTTGGCCTTGTCGAGCTTGAAGCCCGGGATGCCGTAGCGGAGCAGGCCACCGACGCGATCGTTCTTCTCGAACACGGTGACTTCATGGCCGACGCGAGCCAACTGCTGCGCGGCGGCGAGGCCGGCAGGACCGGAGCCGACGACCGCGATCTTCTTGCCGGTCTTGGTCTTCGCCGGCTGCGGCACGACCCAGCCGTTCTCCCAGCCCTTCTCGATGATGAAGTTCTCGATCGACTTGATGCCGACGGCGTCGTTGTTGACGTTCAGCGTGCAGGCCGCTTCGCAGGGCGCCGGGCAGATGCGACCGGTGAACTCGGGAAAGTTGTTGGTCGAGTGCAGCGTGTCGAGCGCATTGCGGTAATCGTTGGTGTAAACGAGATCGTTCCAGTCCGGAATGATGTTGTTCACCGGGCAGCCGGTCATGCAGAACGGCGTGCCGCAGTTCATGCAGCGCGCGGCCTGGGTCTTCGCTTTCTCGGTCTCGAGGACGAGGACGAATTCCTTGTAGTTCTTCACGCGCTCCTTGACGGGGAGATAGCTCTCCTTCTGGCGCTGGTATTCGATGAAGCCTGTGGTCTTGCCCATGGGTATCGTCTCGGTGTTTCAGTTCAGCTCATGTGTGCAGCATCGGCCGTTGGCGACGCGGTGCTACATCAGGAATTTCAGACTCTTGAAGAAGGCGCTGATCCGGGCCGTCGCCTGCGGCGTCAGCGCGTCGTCGTAATGGTTCAGTGTCATCTTCATCAGCCGGTGGTGATGCAGCCCGACGATGGCGCTGTCGCGGGTGCCACGCGGTGCGGTCGCGAGCAGCGCCGAGTACTCGAACACCTTCAGACCGCCGACCTCGCTGAAGCCGACCTTCTGGATGTCGTAATCCAGCTCCACGCCTTCCGGCACGCTGGACTCGATCAGCAGGCTGGCGAACTGGCGCTGCGCCTCGTCGGTCTTCAGCCGGGCCAGGAACTCGGCGTCGGTCTTGTATTCGGCGTCGGCCGGCAGCTCGGGGCCGTAATCGATCTGCACCTGCACCGGCGAACCGCAGTCCTTGCAGGCAAAGATCACCCGGCTGTCGCCCGACTGCTGCTCCCAGCCCTCGACATCGACGCTGAAGTAACCGGGACGCGTCAAGCGCTCGGCCGCAGCCGGCCCTGCCGACAGCAGGGCGGCCACGACAGCAGCGAGTTTCAGCATCCGGGTCATCACTTCACTGGTCTTTTTCGGTGCCGGTCGGCCGACCCTCAGGCCGGGATCGCGTCCTTCTTGGCGGCAGCGGCCATCTCGCCGAGCGCGCGCTTGTACTCATGCGGGAACACCTTGACGAACTTCTTGCGGCCATTCGCCCAATCGTCAAGCAGGTTGCGTGCGCGCGTCGAGCCGGTGTGCTTGAAGTGACGCTCCAGCAGGTGCTTGAGCAAGGCTTCGTCGCTCTGCTTCTTGCCGCCGCGCTCCAGGCTGTGCCACAGCGCGCGATCGACCTTGGCTTCCTGTTCGGCCGTGCCCAGCAGCGGCTCGACGGCGATCATCGCCATGTTGCACTTCGATTCGAACTTGCCATCCGGGTCGTAGACATAGGCGATGCCGCCGGACATGCCGGCGCCGAAGTTGCGCCCGGTGTCGCCGAGCACGACGACGGTACCGCCAGTCATGTATTCGCAGCCGTGATCGCCGGTGCCTTCGATGACCGCCGTGGCGCCGGAATTGCGCACCGCGAAGCGTTCGCCAGCGACGCCATTGATGAAGGCTTCACCGGAAATGGCGCCGTACAGCACGGTGTTGCCGACAATGATGTTGTCGACTGCCCAGCCGCGGAACTCGGTGTTCGGACGGACGATGATGCGGCCGCCCGACAGCCCCTTGCCGACGTAGTCGTTGCCGGCGCCGACCAGATCCAGCGTGATGCCATGCGCGAGGAAGGCGCCGGCGGACTGGCCGGCCGTGCCCTGCAGCTGGATATGGATGGTGTCGTCCGGCAGGCCGGCGTGGCCGTAGCGGCGCGCCACTTCCGAGGACAACATCGCGCCGACCGTGCGGTTCAGGTTCTTGACCGGCGAGATGAACGACACCCGCTCGCCCTTGTCCAGCGCCAACTTCGCCTGGGCGATCAGCTTGACGTCCAGCGCCTTGTCGAGACCGTGATCCTGTTCCAGCGCATGGCGCACCGGCTCGCCCGCAGCGACCGGCACCTGGTAGAACAGGCGCGAGAAATCGAGACCCTGCGCCTTCCAGTGGCTGATCGCCTTCGACTTGTCGAGCAGGTCGGAACGGCCGATCAGCTCGTCGAACTTGCGGATGCCGAGCTGGGCCATCAGCTGGCGTGCTTCCTCGGCAACGAAGAAGAAGAAGTTGACGACGTATTCCGGCTTGCCGGCGAACTTCTTGCGCAGCACCGGATCCTGGGTCGCGACGCCGACCGAGCAGGTGTTCAGATGGCACTTGCGCAGCATGATGCAGCCTTCGACGACCAGCGGCGCGGTCGCGAAGCCGACTTCGTCGGCACCGAGCATCGCGGCGATGACCACGTCGCGGCCGGTCTTCATCTGGCCGTCGGCCTGAACCCGGATACGCGAGCGCAGGCCGTTCAGCACCAGGGTCTGCTGGGTTTCGGCCATGCCGAGTTCCCAGGGCGCGCCGGCATGCTTGACCGAGGACAGCGGCGAAGCGCCGGTGCCGCCGTCATGGCCGGCGATCACCAGATGATCGGCCTTGGCCTTGGTCACGCCCGCGGCGACGGTGCCGACGCCGCTCTCGGCGACCAGCTTGACCGAGATCGAGGCGCGGTCGTTGGCGTTCTTCAGATCATGGATCAGCTGGGCCAGATCCTCGATCGAATAGATGTCGTGATGCGGCGGCGGGCTGATGAGGCCGACGCCCGGCACCGAGTAGCGCAGGCGGGCGATGTATTCCGACACCTTCTGGCCGGGCAGCTGGCCGCCTTCGCCGGGCTTTGCGCCCTGCGCCATCTTGATCTGGATCTGGTCGGCCGAGTTCAGGTATTCGGCGGTGACGCCGAAGCGGCCGGCAGCGACCTGCTTGATCCGCGAACGCAGCGAATCACCTTCCTTGAGGACGATATTCGCTTCGACCTGATCCTCGCCAATGATCGAAGCCATCGTCGCACCGTCCTTGATGACGATGCCCTGCTTCTCGAGGCGGTAACGGACCGGGTCTTCGCCACCTTCACCGGTGTTCGACTTGCCGCCGATGCGGTTCATCGCCACGGCCAGCGTGGCGTGCGCTTCGGTGGAGATCGAGCCGAGCGACATCGCGCCGGTGGCAAAGCGCTTGACGATTTCCTTGGCCGGTTCGACTTCATCGATCGGGATCGCCTTGGCCGGGTCGACCTTGAACTCGAACAGACCGCGCAAGGTCATGTGACGCTTGCTCTGATCGTTGATGATCTGGGCGTATTCCTTGTACGTCGAGAAGCTGTTCGACTTCGTCGAGTGCTGCAGCTTGGCGATCGCGTCCGGCGTCCACATGTGTTCTTCGCCACGGACGCGGAAGGCGTATTCGCCACCGGCGTCGAGCATGTTGGCGAGCACCTTGTCGTTGCCGAAGGCCAGCTTGTGCAGGCGCACCGCTTCCTCGGCGACCTCGAACACGCCGATGCCTTCGATCGACGACGGCGTGCCGGTGAAGTACTTGTCGATCACCGCACGGTTGAGGCCGATGGCTTCGAAGATCTGCGCGCCGCAGTAGGACATCCAGGTCGAGATGCCCATCTTCGACATGACCTTCATCAGGCCCTTGGACACCGCCTTCTTGTAGTTGTAGATCGCCTTGTCGGGGCTCAGCTCGCCCGGCAGGCCCTGGGCCATCGCGCCCAGGGTTTCCATCGCCAGATAGGGATGGATCGCTTCGGCGCCGTAGCCGCCGAGCAGGGCGAAGTGATGCACTTCACGCGCCGAGCCGGTTTCGACGACCAGGCCGGTCGAGGTGCGCAGACCCTTGTTGACCAGGTGCAGGTGGATCGCCGACGTGGCGAGCAGCGCCGGAATGGCGACGTGCTCGGCGTTCATCTTGCGATCCGACAGGATCAGGATGTTGTGGCCGTCCTTGACCGCATCGACCGCCGTCGCGCAGAGGCTGGCGAGGCGGGCTTCGACGCCTTCCTTGCCCCAGGCCACGGGATAGCAGATGTCGATCTCGTAGCTCTTGAACTTGCCGCGGGTGTGCGCGCCGATCTCGCGCAGCTTGGCCATGTCCTCGAAATCGAGCACCGGCTGCGTCACTTCCAGACGCATCTGCGGGTTCAGGTTGGCGATGTCGAGCAGGTTCGGCTTCGGGCCGATGAACGACACCAGCGACATCACCATCGCTTCGCGGATCGGGTCGATCGGCGGGTTGGTGACCTGGGCGAACAGCTGCTTGAAGTAGCTGTACAGCGGCTTGAGCTTGTTCGACATCACCGGCAGAGGCGAGTCGTTGCCCATCGAACCGGTGGCTTCCTCGGCGGTGACCGCCATCGGCGACATCAGCACCCGCAGGTCTTCCTGCGTGTAGCCGAAGGCCTGCTGGCGATCGAGCAGCGGCACCGTCGACGGCGCCGCTTCGGCGAGCTTGCCGTTGGCCGGCTTCAGTTCATCGAGCTTGATGCGGACCCGGTTGATCCAGGCCTTGTACGGCTCGGCCGAGGCATAGGTGTCCTTGATTTCCTCGTCTTCGATGATCCGGCCTTCTTCAAGGTCGATCAGGAACATGCGGCCTGGCTGCAGGCGCCATTTCTTGGTGATCCGCGATTCCTCGATCGGCAGCACGCCGGACTCCGAGGCCATGACCACGAGGTCGTCGTCGGTGGTGACGAAGCGGCAGGGACGCAGGCCGTTGCGATCGAGTGTGCCGCCGATATAGCGGCCGTCGGTGAAGCAGATCGCCGCCGGACCGTCCCAGGGCTCCATCATCGCCGCGTGATACTCGTAGAACGCCCGACGCTGCTCGTCCATCAGCGTATGGTTCTCCCACGCTTCCGGAATCATCATCATCATCGCGTGGGCGATCGGGTAACCCGACATCACCAGCAGTTCCAGCGCGTTGTCGAAGCAGGCGGTGTCCGACTGGCCTTCATAGATCAGCGGAAACAGCTTCTGGAGATCGTCACCGAGCTGCGACGAGGTCATCACGCCTTCACGGGCGCGCATCCAGTTGAAATTGCCCTTGACCGTGTTGATCTCGCCGTTGTGCGCGACCAGACGGTACGGGTGGGCCAGCGGCCACTCCGGGAAGGTGTTGGTCGAGAAGCGCTGATGGACCAGCGCCAGCGCCGAGACGCAGCGCTCGTCCTGCAGGTCGAGGTAGTAGACGCCGACCTGATCGGCGAGCAGCAGGCCCTTGTAGACGATGGTCTTCGCCGACATCGACGGCACGAAGAATTCCTTGCCGTGGATCAGGTTCAGACCGCGGATCGCATGGCCGGAGGCCTTGCGGATCACATACAGCTTGCGCTCCAGCGCATCGGTAACGGTGATGTCCGGGCCGCGACCGATGAAGATCTGGCGGATCACCGGCTCCTTGGCGCGTACGGTCGGCGACATCGGCATCGACAGGTCGACCGGCACATCGCGCCAGCCAAGCACCACCTGGCCTTCGTCGACGACGGCGCGCTCGATCTCCTGTTCGCAGGCGATGCGCGAAGCGCTTTCCTTGGGCAGGAAGACCATGCCGACGCCGTACTCGCCGAGCGGTGGCAGTTCGACGCCCTGCTTGGCCATTTCCTCACGGTACAGCTGGTCCGGGATCTGGATCATGATGCCGGCGCCGTCGCCCATCAGCGGATCGGCACCGACCGCGCCGCGATGTTCGAGGTTCTTCAGGATCAGCAGACCCTGCTCGACGATGGTGTGCGCCTTGTCGCCTTTGATATTGGCGATGAAGCCGATGCCGCAGGCGTCATGCTCGTTGGACTGGCGGTACAGGCCGTGCTGTTCGGCGTGCTGGCGCTGCGCGGGGGATGCGGGCTCGTGAGACATGGCGGTCCTGCGGCTAGTCTGGGTTATGGATCAAGAGGCTACTGCGCCGCAACAAGAATGCCAAGCCCCAAAGTCGGATTTTAATTGGGGTCAGATACAAATTAATTTCGTCAACACCTGGCTCGCATATATATTGGGGACGGATCAATTATGACCCGCAAAGCTTTGCTGGCGAAGAAATTCCCGGTTTCGGCGATGCGTTTCAGCTCGGCTTTTTCAGCGCTGGACGCCCGGCGCGGCCACGCGTGGTCCGACGATCGGTCTGCGCCTCGATCTGGTCCAGGAAAGCGCGATCGCCGAGCGCCCAGCCCTTGAGCGCCGATTCGGTCAGCTTCGCCTGCTGGTCGGCGGCGATGCCTTGATGCACCAGATCGGCATACGCCGCTTCACGAGCAAACGGCGTGTTGCCGAGCCCCCAACAGAGCGGATGCGGCGTGACCAGACGGTCCTGCTGCTGGCCGATATAGTGCCGGTGGCTGGACCAGCGCCAGTCGGCAGCCCTGGCGACCATCCCGGCACGCACCGGATTGAGGTCGATATAGGCCATGCAGGCGAGCAGATAGCGATCGGTCTGCACCAATGTGGCGCGGTAGCGTCCTTCCCAGAGCGTGCCGCTGCGTCCGTGACGTCGATTGAACAGCTGCACATAGCGACGGCCGACCGCCTGCATCATCAGCGGCAGGCCGTTATCGGTGGTCGGCGTCGCCAGCAGATGAACGTGGTTGTCCATCAGCACCCAGGCGTGGATCGCGACCTTGTGCCGCGCCGCGTACTCGGCGAGCAGACCGAGCAGGGCCTCGCGGTCCTGGTCGTCGACGAACACCGGCTGGCGGTTGTTGCCGCGCTGGATGACGTGGTGTGGATAGCCGGGAACGGTGAGGCGAGGAAGGCGGGCCATGACGACGTGGCGCTCAGCGCAACCGCCTCAGGTCATGGAGACGCACATGTTCGTCCTGCGCGTAGCGGTGGCGACGCGAGCCACCGAGCGGGCCCCACGCGCGGTTTGCGTGGGTGCGAGCAGGGC
>UEXO01000066.1_pt1 | contig 51451 bp, 48 predicted proteins | sample 4301131 | NCBI WGS metagenome assembly UEXO01 (sample SAMEA4773185, study PRJEB27434) | metagenome | biome: 2259; feature: agricultural soil; material: soil | place: USA | collected 2014-09 | depth 0.25 m | reverse complement strand
CCAATCCGAGCTGCACGGTCGGCCCGGACGGCCTGCGCTTCAATCCGTTCCAGGCTTCGCGCAACCAGTTCGCGCACTCTTTCGCTGGCGGCTATCGCATCGTCTCGAGAGTCAGCTACGAATCGGTACTGCCCGGCATCTCGATCCAGCCGCTGCTGATCTTCCAGCACGACGTCTACAACAACTCGCCGGGGCCGGGTGCCAACTTCGTCGAAGGCCGCATCCAGCTCAATTCGGTGTTCGAGATCCGCTACGAGAAGTCCGCCTCGTTCAGCATCACTTACAACGCCTATACCCGCGGCGGTGCCAACAACCTGATCCGCGACCGCGACAATATCGGCTTCTTCTTCAAGTACCAGTTCTGAGCCCAGTTCCGAGCCCAGTTCCGGGTTCGGGTTCGCGGTCCCCTACGTCCGAACGGGGTTTCCCAGTCCCGGTGCCGTCACCATGGTGCGGGCGCGGCGCTTCAGGGCGCGGCGCAAAACCGTCTACCATTCGCGCCGCACTGAACCTGATCCGGAGCCCCGATATGACCGTTCGACTAGCCCCTCGCGTTGCCCAGACCGAGGCCTGCGCATGAGCCTCACCGGAACCGCGGTCATCGTCGGCGCCGGCCAGTCCGGCAGCGAACTGGCCGCCGAGCTGCGCGGCGCCGGCCATACCGGGCGCATCGTCATGATCGGCGACGAAGCCGGCCTGCCGTACAAGCGGCCGCCACTGTCGAAGGGCTTCCTGACCGGCGCGATCCCGGCCGAGCAGCTGCTGGTCCGCAATGCCGCCGTCTACGAGAAGAACGGCATCGAGTTCATCGGCGGCACCTCGGTGACCGTGATCGACCGCGCCGCCAGGACGGTGACCTTGTCCGACGGCCGGACGATCGCCTACGACAAGCTGGCGCTGACCACCGGCGGCCGCGCCCGTCCACTGCCGATGGCCGGTGCCGATCTCGCCAACGTGTTGTCGCTGCGTTCGCAGGCCGATGCCGAAAAAATCCGCGAGCAGCTGGTCGCCGGGCGCCATCTGGCGATCATCGGCGGCGGCTACATCGGCCTGGAGATCGCCGCGGTCGCGGTCAAGGCCGGCCTGACGGTGACCGTGCTGGAGTCGGCACCGCGGGTGCTGGCCCGAGTCACCGCGCCGGAAATGTCGGCCTTCTACACTCGCGTGCACCGCGAAGCCGGCGTCGATATCCAGGTCGGCGTGCAGATCGCGGCGCTCGAGAACGACGGCAAGACAGTCAGCGCCGTGATCCTCGCCGACGGCAGCCGCATTGCAGCCGATGCGGTGATCGTCGGCATCGGCCTGATTCCGAACACCGAGCTGGCGGTTGCCGCCGGGCTGGTGGTCGACAACGGCATCGTCGTCGACGAATACGGCCAGACCTCGGACCCGGACATCTACGCTTCCGGCGACTGCGCGAATCGGCCGAGCATCCTGCTCGGCGGCCGCGTGCGCCTGGAATCGGTGCCCAACGCGATGGAGCAGGCTCGCCACGCCGCGCGCGCGATCTGCGGCCAGGCCAAGGCCTACGACGAGCTGCCGTGGTTCTGGTCCGACCAGTACGAGCTGAAGCTGCAGATGTGCGGCCTGTCGAGCGGCTACGATCAGGTGGTGATCCGCGGCTCGACCGAAAGCCGCGCGTTCTCGGCCTTCTACCTGAAGGGCGGCCGGATCATCGCCGCCGACGCAGTCAGCCAGCTGAAGGATTTCGGCGTGATGAAGAAGCTGGTCGGCGCCCGGGCGACGATTCCGGCCGAGCGGCTGGCCGATACCGCACTGGCGCTGAAGGATCTGGCTGCCGAAGCCGGCGTCTGAAGCATCCCCGACCTGCCTCCGACCCTCGCGGGTCGCGGGGCAGGGCAATCCCGGTGGTGCAGGGATGCCGGATGCTAGAATTTGCCGACCTTCCTCGAGCAGGGCGGCCAGCGGCCCGGATGGCGCGGCAGTCCTCAACCACACCTCTCTTGACGATCACTTCCGTGGATCCCTCAGCCGCCGTCGCAGGCATGCCGATCTTGCCTGCCGGCAACGGCCGAACCGCCGAACTCCTCGACATCCTGTCGCCGATCGCCGATGACCTGAAAGCCGTCGATGCCCTGATCCGCCTGCGGCTGTCGTCGGAAGTGCCGCTGATCAACGAGATCGGTGCCTACATCATCCAGGCCGGCGGCAAACGCCTGCGGCCGGCGCTGGTCCTGCTGATGGCGCGGGCGCTCGGCGCCAAGGGCGAACTGCCGCACCTGCTCGCCGTGGTCATCGAATTCATTCATACCGCGACGCTGCTGCACGACGACGTCGTCGATCATTCCGATCGCCGCCGCGGCCGCAAGACCGCGAACGCGGTCTGGGGTAATGCCAGTGCCGTGCTGGCCGGCGATTTCCTGTACTCGCGCAGCTTCCAGCTGATGGTCGAAAGCCGTCGCATGGGGGTGATGCAGGTGATGGCCGACACCACCAACGCGATCGCCGAAGGTGAAGTGCTGCAGCTGATGAACTGCAAGGACCCGGACATCACCGAAGCGCGCTACCTGCGCGTCATCGAGCTGAAGACCGCGCAGCTGTTCCGGGCTGCCGCTGCGCTCGGCGCCATCGGCGCCGATGCCTCGGAAGCCGATCAGGGCATGTTTGCTGCGTTCGGCCACGATTTCGGGATGACCTACCAGCTGATCGACGACCTGCTCGATTACACCGCCGACCCCGAAGTCAGCGGCAAGAATCTGGGCACCGATCTCGCCGAAGGCAAGCCGACCCTGCCGCTGCTGGTGGCGATGCGCAACGGCAATCCAGCCCAGTCGGCGATGATCCGCGATGCCATTGCCAACGGTCGCGTGGAGCGCATCAAAGAAGTGCTGGAAACGGTTGAAGCCACCGGAGCGATCCCGTATAGTCGCGCCCTCGCTGAACGGTACAGCCAATCGGCGAGCATCACGCTACAGGGTTTGCCCGAAACCCCTTACAAGAAGGCGCTGATGGAACTGGTTCGCTTCTGCCTACGGCGGGAAAGCTAGTTCGAGCAGGAACCGCAGCATTGCGGAGCAGTTTGCGGGGCGTAGCTCAGCTTGGTAGAGCGCTTGCTTCGGGAGCAAGAGGTCGTAGGTTCGAATCCTGTCGCCCCGACCACTTTGGAATCAGCAGCAGCTGATTCCCCTTGGTCCGGATCCCATCGTCATCATCCACGGGGCCGGCCATCAGCAACATCACCTCCCAGACGAATCCAGCACAGGAACTCATCGCTGCCGATGAGCCCGGGCCGGTCGCGGTCGAGCGCCTCGACGGCGCTTCGCCGTTCCTGCTGATCTGCGATCACGCCGGCTGCGCAGTGCCGCGCGCACTGGCCGGGCTCGGCTTGCCGGAGCAGCAGCTGCGCCGCCACATCGGCTGGGATCTCGGCGCCGCGGAGCTGGCGTCGCGGCTGTCGGAGCGGCTCGACGCGGCGTTGCTGATGCAGCGCTATTCGCGCCTGGTGATCGACTGCAACCGGCCGCTGCAGGCCCAGGACTCGATCGCGCGCTGCAGCGACGGCACGACGATTCCAGGCAATGCCACGGTCAACCCGGCCGACGCCGAGCAGCGGCAACTTGCGATCTTCGAGCCCTACCACGCGGCGATCCGCGCGCAACTCGATGCCCGCGCCGCCCGCGGCCAGCCGAGCGTGCTGATCGCGCTGCACAGCTACACGCCGGTCTGGCAGGGGCTGCCGCGGCCCTGGCAGGTCGGCGTGCTCTACCAGCGCGACCCGCGGCTGGCCCTGGCTCTGGGGGCGGCGTTGGAACGCGAGCCAGGGCTGATCGTCGGCTACAACCAGCCCTACGACGTCAGCGACGACAGCGATTACGCAATTCCGGTGCACGGTGAACTGCGTGGCCTGCTGCATGTCGAACTGGAAATCCGTCAGGACCAGCTGGCCGACGACGCGGGCCAGCGGCGCTGGGCGGCCTTGCTGGCATGCTTGCTGCCTCCGCTGCTGACGAAGTTCGCGCTGTAACTCCGGCACCGGCTCCTCCCGGACCGTGGTCCATCCACCCGCCGGAAGATTCCGCCATGCAGATCCGCTTTGGTTACGAGATCGTCTACCAGTGTCCGCAGCCGACACCGATGATCCTCAACCTGCACGCCCATTACTCCCGAGCCTCGGACCTGCTGCGGCCGGACCAGCTCTGCATCGACCCGCCGGTGCCGATCACCATGTACCGCGACGGCTTCGGCAACTGGTGCAGCCGCATCGTTGCGCCTGCGGGGCGTACCCGGCTGACTGCCGATGGCCTGATCCGCGACCATGGCAGGGCCGAGCCGGTACTGCCCAATGCGCTGCAGCATCCGGTCGAACAGCTGCCGGAGGAGACCCTGGTATTCCTGCTCGGCAGCCGCTACTGCGAGACCGATCTGCTGACCGAGGCCGCCTGGCAGCTGTTCGGCCACACTCCGCTGGGCTGGGCGAGGGTGCAGGCGGTTTGCGATTACGTGAACCGCCACATCGTCTTCGGCTACCAGTACGCGCGCCCGACCAAGACCGCCTGGCAGGTCTGGAACGAACGCCAGGGCGTCTGCCGCGACTACGCGCATCTGGCGATCACTTTCTGCCGCTGCCTGAACATCCCGGCACGCTATTGCACGGCCTATCTAGGTGACATCGGCGTGCCGGCGGTCGATGCGCCGATGGATTTCGCCGGCTCGATGGAAGTGTTTCTCGGCGGCGCCTGGCATGCCTTCGATCCGCGCAACAACCAGCCGCGCATCGGTCGCATCCTGATCGCCCGGGGGCGCGATGCCGCCGATGTCGCGATCACCACGACCTATGGCCCGCACACGCTGGAGTCTTTCCGGGTGTGGACCGACGAAGTTCCGGAGACCGCATCGAGCCGGTTTGGCGGCAGAGGATCATCGTTCTCGAACATGGCCGGAAATCCCTGATTCAACTGGGTATCTGTGTCAGTTATGGCCAGCGGTCTGGCGCAATTCCGCACATCTTGTTGTTCGCCTTTGCCTGCCCCAGAGTACGGCGGCGCGACCGGGGTCGAACCGACAACAAGACCCCTCGCCATCTCGCACACAGAACCTAAATTGAGGAGAAGGACCATGGGTATTTTCACGCATGTGGTGGTTGGTACCAACGACGTCGAACGCGGCCGCAAGTTCTATGACGCGGTGCTCGACACGATGGGCCTGAAGCGGGTGATGAACTTCGACGCCGCGTCGTTGTGGAGCAACGGTGGCGAAGGTTCGGACATGTTCATGATCACCAAGCCGGGCAACGGTCAGCCGGCCACCTTCGCCAACGGCGGCACGATCAGCTTCAGCGCGCCGTCGCGAGCGGCGGTGCACAAGTTCCATGAAGTCGCCCTGGCCAACGGTGGCAAGGACGAAGGCGCGCCGGGCCCACGCTCGTTCACGCCGACCGCCTACGCCGCCTATGTCCGCGACCCGGACGGCAACAAGATCTGCTGCTACTGCTTCGCTCCGGCCTGATGCCGCAGGGTGGGTCGGCTGACGCCGATCCGCCCACCAGCAAAAAAGGCGGAGCCGCGAGGCTCCGCCTTTTTCGTGCCCGCCGGTCCACATGGAGCGAGACCGGCGGAAGCCATCGGCTCAGACCGCGTCCGGCCCGGTCTCGCCAGTGCGGATGCGCAACACCTGTTCGAGCTCGGTGACGAAGATCTTGCCGTCGCCGATCTTGCCGGTATGCGCAGCCTTGGTGATCGCATCGATCGTCGGTTCGACCAGTTCGTCGCGCACGGCCACTTCCAGCTTCAGCTTGGGCAGGAAGTCGACGACGTATTCGGCGCCACGGTACAGCTCGGTGTGGCCCTTCTGGCGCCCGAAGCCCTTGACCTCGGTCACGGTGATGCCGCTCACCCCGATGTTCGCGAGCGACTCGCGGACTTCGTCCAGCTTGAACGGCTTGATGATTCCAGTGATCAGCTTCATGGCGGGCTTGGGACTCGAATGGGTGCGAAGTGGATGCCACGGTAGCGGTCTGCACCGCACCATTCAAGCCGCTTCGCCGTTTTGCGGCGTATTCCGCCCTCGTGCGGTGTCCGACTCAGCGGCTGACCATCGGGAAGCTGGCGGCGATCAGCCATCCGAACAGCAGCGCCTGGGCAAATGCCGCGACCAGTGGCTGGCCGGTGCTGCGGGCGATCCAGCCACCGAGCAGGCCGAACACGACGAACAGCAGCAGGATCACCGGCACGACGATGATCAGGAAGAACAATTCGCCGAGGTTCAGCGCCACTGCCAGCAGCAGCGAGGCCAGCAGCAGGGCGGTGCTCAACGCGTAGCGACCCGCGCGGCCGGCACCGCGGCTGATCCATTCGTTGACCACGAAGAACGGCAGCAGGCCCAGCACCATCACCGCGATCAGCGGCAGGCGCATCGCGATCGGCGCCACCGAGATGACCCAGCAATCGAGCGCATTGCCGACGGCCAGCGCGCAGCCGGCGCTCACCGCCAGCGTGGTCAGCAGGCTGCGACCATCAAGCATGGCCAACGTCGGCAGTCGGTGGCCGCGCCGGTGCAGCAGCAGCGCTGTCAGCAGGCCGTACAGTGCGAAGTGCATGGCCAGATAGCCGCCGAGCAGCAGCGGCAACCAGTCGTGCGGCAGCGGCCAGAGCAGCAGCGGTGTGCCCAGCGCCGGCCAGCCGGCAACGCGCAGCAGTTCACCATGGCCGAGATCCGGTCCCGGCGGCGTTGCCGACAGCCGCGGCAGCCGCGAGGCGAGTGGCCAGGCGAGCAGCAGCAGGCCGCCGAACAGCAGCGCCAGCGCGCCACCGCGGTGGTCCCGCCAGGAGCCCGGCGGCCGTTCGAAGACCCGGGCGAGCCAGTCGACCGCGGCATCGAGGCCGTCGCGCGCGTAAAGCACGCCGATATGCTCGGCGCCGCGCGCCAGCACCAGCCGCCGGGCGCTGCCATCTTCAAAGCGGCCGTAAGTGATGCCCGGCTGGGCGAGGCCGTCGCCGCTGGCGGCGAGGCTGGCGAGTCCTGCGTCGATCAGCGCCTGGGCTTCCAGCGCGCCGTCGATGATCAGCAGGTTGCGCGGCGCGTTCGCGGTGGCGCGCGGGAAGAACAGCGACACCGCGACGGTCGCCGCGATCGCCGGATCGTCCATGCCGGCGCGGACGACAACATCGGAGGCCATCGAATGGCCGAGCAGCGCCACCCGGCCGTCGGCCTCCGGCAGGCGCCGGGCCAGCGCGATGACCTCGGCCAGTGCCGCGCTCAGCGCCGCAGCCATCGTCGGCTGGTCGGCCAGGCCGCCGGGCAGCGGCTGCGGATTGCGGCCGTGGCCGGGCAGATCGAAGCTGACCGCGACCAGGCCACTGTGCGCCAGCGTCGTCGCGAACGGCTGCATCAGCTGCTGGGAACCGGCGAAGCCGTGGGCGATCACCACCGCTGGCGCCGGCCGGCCGTCGGCGGGCACGTAAACGGTGACCGGAATGCTGCCGGCCATGGTCCGGGTGACGCGCAGGCCCTGCGTCGCGTCCCTCAGGTCGAGCATGGCGACGGTGATCATCAGCAGCGCCAGCACGGCGACGGCAGCTTGCAGCAGGGATGCTCGGGACAGCGGGGCAAGGGACATAGGCCAGTCTCGCCGAGGCCTCTGAGGCTGGCAATGGCGCCGGCGACCGTGCCCAGGGCCTCGGCTTTGCTAAGGTCCCGGCCATGGCCAGCCAATCCCCAAGCCGATGACCGAGTCCGTCGACAGCCCCGCCGTAGCCGAGATCGAACCCTGGGCCCAGCGCGCGATGCTGCGCTGGCCGAACGTGCCGCACCTCTACGGCTGGCTGCGGCTCGATCGGCGCGGCCGCTGGCTGATCCAGGGCGAAGTGATCAGCCGGCCGCAGATCGTCGACACCATTGCCGCCAACTACGCAACCGATGCGCGCGGCGCCTGGTACTTCCAGAACGGGCCGCAGCGTGGCTATGTCGCGCTCGATGCCGCGCCGCTGATGTTCAGCGCGCCGGCTGCCGGCGACGCGCTGTCGACCCATCTCGGCGTGCCGGCGGGGCCGCTGACACGGGCGGCGATCGACGAGCACGGCGGCCTCTGGCTGCTCAGCTCACGCGGCCCCGGCTGGCTCGCCGATCGCGATCTGGACTGGGCCTTGCAGCGCCTGCAGGCGCCGGCCGGGCCGGTCGACGAAGCGGCGCTGGCGCAGCTGCTGGCGCTGCCGTCGGGGGCGGTCACCGGGCTGGCACTGCGGCTGGACGCCGGGCCGCTGCCGCTGGAACGGATCGACGAGGCCGGTGTTCCCGGCGCCTTCGGCTTCCTGCGCGAGCCGCAGCCGCCCGCGGCTTGAAGCGGCGTTGCCGGTCGCGCCGCAATTCCGTCGCGCGATCCGGAGGCGGCCGGCGCCGCGGCCGGAGTCAAAAATACGACGCTCTTGATATTTCGATAATTTTAAATAAAAACAGCGTCTTGAAAGAATAATTCCAATGGCACGGCGGTTGCAAAAGAGTCTGCAAATCCCGCAGACGAGCAACCGGACATGGCAGCCGCCGACAAGACAGAGGCCTCAGCAGCATCCGCCCAGAAGAAAAGCGCCCTGCTGATTCCGATCGTCGGCGCGGCGGTGCTGTCGGCGGCGATGTCCGGTGCCGCGGTGTACTTCCTGAGCCCCAAACCGGTCGCGCCGGCACACGCCGCTGAAGGTGACGAAGCCACGGCCGAAGCTCACGGCGAAACCGCTGCCGATGGCGAGGAAGCCTCTGCCGAAGGTCATGGCGCTGGCAAGAAGGGCGCCGCCAACTACCTGCCGCTGGCGCCGGCCTTCGTCGTCAACATCAACGACGGCGACGCCAGCCATTTCCTCCAGGTCGAGATCGAGGTCGCGGCCAAGAGCCCGGCCGCCATCGAGGCACTGAAGCTGCACAACGCCCAGATTCGCAATGCGCTGCTGATGCTGCTCGGCGCCCAGACCGCCACCGACGTGGCGACCCGCGAAGGCAAGGAAGCGCTGCAGAAGAAAGTGCTCGAGGAGATCCAGAAGATCCTCAGCAAGGAGACCGGCAAGGCCGGCGTCGACGCGGTCTATTTCACCAGCTTCGTCATGCAGTAAGCCGCCCGACCGTCCGCTCCAAGCTCGGATCACGACCATGCAAGACCTGCTTTCACAAGACGAGATCGACGCCCTGCTGCACGGCGTCGACAGTGGCTCGGTCGCCACCGAAGCGCCGCCGCCCGCCCCGGGTGAGGCGCGCAGTTTCAACTTCGCGACCCAGGACCGCATCGTCCGCGGCCGTCTGCCGACCCTGGAGATGATCAACGAGCGCTTCGCGCGGCTGTTCCGCATCGGCCTGTTCAACATGCTGCGTCGTTCCCCGGAACTGTCGGTGGTCGGCATCGAGATGTCGAAGTTCAGCGAATACACCCATTCGCTGCTGGTGCCGACCAGCTTGAACCTGGTCCGGGTCAAGCCGCTCAGGGGCACGGCGCTGTTCATCTTCGAGCCGCGCCTGGTCTATTCGGTGGTCGAGAATTTCTTCGGCGGCGACGGCAAGATCCGCACCCGCATCGAGGGCCGCGAGTTCACGCCGACCGAGATGCGCGTCGTCCAGCTGCTGCTCAAGCAGGCCTTTTCCGATCTTCAGGAAGCCTGGTCGCCAGTGATGGATCTCGACTTCGAGTACATGAATTCGGAAGTCAATCCGCACTTCGCGAACATCGTCAGCCCAAGCGAGATCGTCGTCGTGTCGCGTTTTCGGATCGAGCTGGAAGGCGGCGGTGGCGACCTGCACATCACCTTCCCGTATTCGATGATCGAGCCGATCCGCGACCAGCTCGACACCGGTCTGCAGTCCGACCGGGTCGAGAAGGACGAGCGCTGGACGCAGGCGCTGCGCGAGCAGTTGCAGGATGCCGAAGTCGAGATCGGCAGCCAGCTCGCCACCTTCAACCTGAGCGTGCGCGAACTGCTGCAGCTCAAGCCGGGCGACGTGCTGCCGGTGAACCTGCCGAAGACCATCGATCTCTGCGTCGAGGACATGCCGGTGTTCAAGGGCAGCTTCGGCGTCTCGCACGGCAAGAACGCCGTGAAGATCACCGAAGTGATCCGCCGCGGGCCGCGCAGCGGCACCGTCCACTGACGCCGACCATGGCCGCCAAGCCCGAAGCGCCGATCCACCCCTTTGCCACCGTTGCCACCCAGGACGACCCGATGACCACCATGACCCCTCCCCAGAACAACTCGAGTGGCTCGAACAAGGACTACGCCCGCGCCAACTTCCAGAACCTGGAAGGCAGCGCCGCCAACGCCGGGGGGCTCGGCAACGAATTCAACCTCGACGTCATCCTCGACGTCGCCGTCACCCTGTCGATGGAAGTCGGCCGGGCCCGCATCCCGATCCGGAACCTGCTGCAGCTGAACCAGGGCTCGGTCGTCGAGCTGGAACGCGCCGCCGGCGAGCCACTCGACGTCTACGCCAACGGCACGCTGATCGCCCACGGCGAAGTGGTGGTGGTCAACGAGAAGTTCGGCGTGCGCCTGACCGACGTGGTCAGCCCGGCCGAACGCATCCGCAAGCTGAAGTAAGCCGCCGCCACCGAACTCGGACCCGCCCCGATGCTGATGGCCGCGACAAGCGCCGCTTCCCCGACTACGCCGGTGCTGCCGCTCGCGGCGCCGTCGGCGGCTACGCCGGTCACCACCGGCGTCGCCGTGCCCGGCATCGCCACGAGCGCGCCGAGCCCCCTGCCTGGTCCATTGCCTGGGCTCGGCCAGACCGCGCTGTCGCTGATGGTGGTGCTCGGCCTGATCTTCGCGCTGGCCTGGTTGCTGAAGCGAGTGCAGGGCGTGCGAATCGGCGGAGGGGCGTCCTTGCGTATCAACGCCGGCCTGCAGGTCGGCCCGAAAGAGAAAGTGCTGATCATCGAAGCCGCAGGCCGGCACCTGCTGATCGGCGTCACCGCCGGCAGCATCAACACGCTGCACGTGTTCGACCAAGCGCCGGTCGCGCCCCCCAGCGACGGCGACGGCAAGCCCACCCAGGCACCGGTCCAGCCGCCAATGGGCGCCGCGTTCGCCGACGCACTGAAGCGGGCGCTCGGCCAGGAGTCGAAATCGTGATCCGCAAGCTGCTGGCCGCCGCCGCGCTGCTGTTGCCGGTGGCCGACGTCCTTGCCCAGAGCAAGGGGCTGCCGGCGTTGACCGTCAGCCCGGCGCCGGGCGGCGGCCAGAACTACAGCTTGAGCCTGCAAGTGCTGTTGATGATGACGGCGCTGACCCTGCTGCCCGCCGGGCTGCTGGCGATGACCGCGTTCACCCGGATCGTCGTCGTGCTCGGTCTGCTGCGCCAGGCGCTTGGCACTGGTGCCACGCCGTCGAACCAGATCATCGTCGGCCTGTCGCTGTTTCTGACCTTCTTCGTCATGCAGCCGGTATTCGAGCGCGTCTACGATGATGCCGCCAAGCCCTATCTCGACGGCCAGATGGCCTTCGAGCCGGCGCTGAAGGCCGCGGCGGTGCCGATGCGCGGCTTCATGCTGGCGCAGACCCGCGAAGCGGATCTGATGACCTTCTCGAAGATCGCCGGCAACGGGCCGTATGCCAGCGCCGACGACGTGCCGTTCACGGTGCTGGCGGCGTCGTTCCTGACCAGCGAGCTGACCACGGCGTTCCAGATCGGCTTCCTGCTGTTCATCCCGTTCGTGGTCATCGATCTGGTGATCGCCAGCGTGTTGATGAGCCTCGGCATGATGATGCTGAGCCCGGTGATCATCTCGCTGCCGTTCAAGCTGATGCTGTTCGTGCTGGTCGATGGCTGGTCGCTGGTGATGGGCACGCTGGCGGCCAGCTTCGTCGTCAGCTGACGGAAAGCCGACGACATGACTCCCGAAACTGTATTGACGACCGGCAGCCAGGCTCTGCAGCTGGTGCTGCTGCTTGCCGCGCCGCTGCTGCTCACCGCGCTCGCGGTCGGCGTGCTGATCGGCGTGTTCCAGGCCGCGACCCAGATCAACGAGCAGACCCTGAGCTTCATCCCCAAGCTGCTGTCGACCGCCGCCGTACTGGTGGTCACCGGTCCGTGGATGCTGCGCCTGCTGACCGAGTTCACCCGGCGGCTGTATGAAAGCATTCCGTCGTTGATCCACTGATCGCCGGCGACTGCGCGCGTTCATGACTTTCTCCGACGCCCAGATCATCGGCTGGCTGGAAAGCTGGTTCTGGCCGCTGGTGCGCATCGGCGGTGTGCTGGCGATCGCCCCGGTGCTCGGCGCCCGCGTGGTGCCGGTGCGCATCCGCGTGGTGCTGACCGTGCTGCTGACCATCGTCATGGCGCCGACCATGCCGACGCCGCCTTACCTGGCGCCGTTCCAGGCCGACTGGTGGCTGGAGATCGGCAAGCAGATGACCATCGGCATCGCCATGGGCTTCGTGCTGATGCTGGTCTTCGAAGCGGTGGTGCTCGCCGGCGAGCTGATCGCCTACGGCATGGGCCTGTCGTTCGCCCAGCTGGTCGATCCGCTGCGCGGTGCCGGCACGCCGGTCGTGGGCCAGTTGCTGACCCTGCTCGGCACCTTGCTGTTCCTGTCGGTCGGTGGTCACCTGCGGCTGATCGAGGCTTTGCACGCCAGCTTCACCAGCATGCCGGTCGGCGGCCCCGGCCTCGATGCCAACGGCTTTCTCGCGCTGGCTCGCTGGGGCGGCAGCCTGTTCGTCGGCGGCGTGCAGATCGGCCTGCCGGTGGTGATCGCGCTGCTGCTGGTCAATCTGGCGTTCGGCGTGATGAGCCGCTCGGCGCCGGCGCTGTCGGCGATGTCGGTCGGCTTCCCGATCGCGCTCGCCGCTGGCTTGCTGCTGCTGCGCTTCAGCCTGCCGACCTTGTCGGTGGTGATGAGCCAGATGCTCGACGACAGCTTCGCGCTGCTTCAGACCATGACTGGAGGCTAGGCACTAAATGTCCGACAGCGCCCAGGAAAAGAACTTACCCGCCACCGAAAAGCGCAAGCGCGAAGCCCGGGAAAAGGGACAACTGCCGCGTTCGCGCGAGCTGAGCACCGCGGTGGTGATGGGCGTCGGTGCGGCACTGATCATGAGCCTGGGAGGCGCGGTCGGCCGCAAGGCCAGCGACCTGATGACCCGCGGCCTGAGCTTCGACGCGACCATGCTCGCCGATCCGACCCGGCTGCCGAACCTGCTGCTGTCCGGCTTCGGCGCCGGCCTGATGCTGGTCGCGCCGATCCTGCTGGCGACGCTGTTCGCCGCGCTCGCCGCACCGATGCTGATCGGCGGCTGGAATCTGAGCTGGAAGGCCGCACAGCCTGATTTCAGCCGGATGAATCCGGTCACCGGCCTCGGCCGCATCTTTTCGACCAACAGCCTGGTCGAGCTGGCCAAGAACATGGCCAAGTTCGGTCTGGTCGGCGTCGTCGCCGGCATTGCCTGGTGGGGCTCGCGCGGCGAGCTGCTGTCGCTGGGGCAGGAGCCGGCACGGCAGGCGATCGGCCACGGTCTGGAGCTGGTGGTGTCGACCTTCCTGTGGATGGTGGCCTCGCTGGCGCTGATCGCGGCGATCGATGTGCCCTGGCAGCTGTTCAGCAATGCCAGGCAGCTGAAAATGTCGCGCCAGGAAGTGCAGCAGGAGTACAAGCAGAGCGAGGGCAGCCCGGAAGTGAAGGGCCGCATTCGCCGCCTGCAGCAGCAGATGTCACAGCGCCGGATGATGGAAAAGCTGCCGGGTGCCGATGTCATCGTCACCAACCCCACGCACTACGCGGTGGCGCTGAAATACATGGCCGGCGGCAAGCGCGCGCCAGTGGTGATCGCCAAGGGTGTCGATACCGTCGCCGCGGCTATCCGCGAGCTGGGCAAGGCGCATGGCATCCCCCTGATCGAAGCGCCGCCGCTGGCCCGTGCGCTGTATCGCGGCTGCGATCTCGACGACGAGATTCCCACCGCGCTCTACGCCGCCGTGGCCCAGGTGCTGACCTATGTCTACCAGCTCAAGGCCTGGCGCGGTGGCGAGCGGCCGCTGCCGCCGAAGGTCGGCGAGGTGCCCGGCGGCGAACCGGACCCTTCGCCCGATACTCGGCTGCAGCCGCCGCCGGTTTGAGCGCTACCGCTCGTGGGGAACAGGAACTGCAGGCACGCTGTTCAGCGCCGGAATTACGGCTCTCGAGAGTTGCGATGAATCCGCCGATTCCGCGTGCCCCCGCAACAAGCGCCGCCACCAAGAGCGCCGAATCGACCGTGGCCAGGGGACTGCTGTCGGTCGGCCGCGACCGGATCCTGGTGATGACGGCGACCCTGGTCGGGCTGCTGATGCTGAGCTCGGCGCTGGCCTTGCCGGAACAACCCCGGGTGATGGCCTGGGAGCCGTTGGCGTTCACCGCCAGCGGCAGCCTGATGCTGCTGACCGCGCTGCTGTTCTCGCGGCGCCGGATGCCTTACCGACTGGCCGCGGCGCTGACGCTCGGCATCAGCATCGGCATGATGCTGCTCCGGGTGGCGATGATCTTCATCGACGACACCTTCGCCGACGGTACGCACAGCCTGTTCATGCCGGTGTACGCGTACTACACGGTGGTCTATCTGATGCTGGCCATCCTGCTGCCGGACTCGGCATCGATGCGCGCCAGCGTCGCCGCCTGGCTGGCGCTGGCGAGCCTGGTCACCGTCGGCAGCCTGTCGCTGCTGCACGCCGGGCCGCCACGGCCGTTCCTGATGGCGACGCTGATCTATGTCTGGCTCGGTCACGGCCTGTTCGTCGCGCTGCTGAATGGCTGGACCCGGCAGCAGCGGGCGCTGGTTGAAGCGCACGCCCGGCTGGCCGAGAGCGAACACGTTGGCCGGCTGTCGGCGCTGGCCAGCGAGCAGCGCTTCCGGATCGTCTTCGAGCAGTCCACCGCCGGTGTCGGCCTGATCGGCGCCGATCGTCGCTGGCAGGTCGTCAACGCCCGCATGGCCGAACTGAGCGGCTACGCGGTGGAGGATCTGCAGGGCATGGAGCTGAACATGCTGCTGCTGCCGGAGGAGCGCGAAGCGGCCTCTCTGAAGCTCGGCGGCTTCATCGCCGGCAATCAGGATCGCTACTCGTCGCAGCGCCGCTGGCTGCGCCGCGACGGCAGCGAAGCCTGGGTAGATCTGCATTTCGAGCGGGTGCCGGCCTCGGCCAACATGCCGGCGGCAGCGGTGGTGATGGCGATCGACATCAGCGCACGCAAGAAGGCCGAGCAGGAGACGCAGGAGCTGCAGCGGATCCGCGATTTCCACGTCGACAACATGCCGCTGGCGATGATCGAATGGGGCCGCGACCTGCGCGTGCGTCGCTGGTCCAAGCAGGCGGAAGTCATGCTCGGCTGGCCGGCGGAAGCGGTGGTCGGGCGGACCTTGCAGGAAGCGGGCTTGCTCGATGCCGACGAGGCCGAAAACCACGAGCAGGTGATGCGCGAATTCCTGACCGGGCAGCGCACTGCGGTCGAAAGCCTGCGACGCACCCGCCACCTTGACGGCCGGCTGGCCTGGTACCGCTGGTACAGCCACTCGCTCGCCGGCGCCGACGGAAAGCCGGAATTCTTCTTCAGCGCCGGGCTCGATGTCAGCGAATTCCTGGCCAACAATCTGCGGCTCGACGAGAACCGCAAGGAACTGCGGGCGATCTTCGAGCAGGCGGCAGTCGGCATCGCCATGCTGGACGCCGAGGGCCACTTGCTCAGCGTCAACCGTCGCTTTTGCGACATCGTCGGCCGTAGCGAGGCGGAACTGCTGAGCACCGATTTCCAGTCAATTACCCACCCGGAAGACCTGGCGCTCGATGTCACCCAGGCCGAGGCGGTGGCGGCCGGCCAGCTGCCCGGCTACGCGATGGAAAAGCGCTACCTCGGCCCCGACGGCAGCATCATCTGGGTTCGCCTGCACGTCGGGCGCATCGATGCCACCGCGACCACGCCGATGCGTTTCGTGTCGGTGATCGAGGACATCGGCGAGCGCAAACATGCCGAACAGCAGTCGCTGGAGCATCAGCGGGTTCGCGATTTCCATTTCAACAACACGCCGCTCGGGGTCATCGAATGGACGCCGGATCTGAGAGTCAAGCGCTGGTCCGTGCATGCCGTGCAGATGTTCGGCTGGACCGAGGCCGAAGTACTCGGCAAGAATCCGTTCGATTGGTGCTTCTTCCACGAGGACGATCTGGACCGCATCGCCGAAGTCACGCAGACCATCTTCGACAGCCCGTTGGCCACCATCCAGACCATCTGCCGCAACTATCACCGCGATGGCCGTACCGTCTGGTGCCAGTGGCACAGCTCGATCCAGCGCAGCGCAAGCGGCGAGGTGCAGTCGGTGCTGTCGATGGCCAGCGATGTCAGCAACGAGCAGGCAATGCTGGCCGAGCTGCGCGACAGCCAGGCGCGCTTTCAGGCGATCTTCGATCAGGTGGCGGCCGGCATCGGCCGCTTCGACGCCGAGGGCCGCTGGCTGGAAGTGAATGCCCGCTTGGCCGAACTGCTGGGTTATCCGGAGGCCGAACTGATCGGCCAGCCGATGATCGCGGTCACTCCAGTGGAGGATCACGCACCGTTCCTCACCCGCATGGCCCAGCTACTGGCCGGGCCGGCGCCGGACTATTCAGTGGAACGCCGTGCGCTTCGCAAGGACGGTTCGGTGATCTGGCTGCAAGCGCAGATGCGCAAGCTGGTGACGGTCGATGGCGAGCCGGTGCAGGGCGTGTTGCTGGCGGTCGACATCACAGAGCGCAAGCGGGCCGAAGCCCAGATCAAGCGGCTCAATGCCGACCTCGAAAAGCGCGTCAGCGAGCGCACCCGCCAGCTCAAGGACACCATCGGCAGCTGGGTCGAGCGCAACCAGCAACTGAGCCTGCTGACCGAGATGACCGGCCTGCTGTCCGCCGCTGCCGACGGCGGCGCGGCGAGCCGTATCGTCGGTAGCTATCTGCCGCGCCTGTTCAAGGGCTACGGCGGTGCCGTCTGGCTGGGCGACAGCACCGGTCCTTCGTTCCGGATGGTTGCCGAATGGGGTTCTGAGCAGGCAGTACCGGCGATGCTGCTGGTCGATGACTGCTGGGGCCTGCGCCGGGGTCAGCTATTGCGCATCGACGATCCGGCGCATCCACACCTGTGCCCGCATCTCGATGGCCGAGCCGATCGCCACGATCCGCATACCTGTGCGCCGATCACCGCGCTCGGCAGCCCGGTGGGCCTGATCCATCTCGGCTGGTCGGAGCGCATCGGCAGCCTGGTGACGCCGCCGGACGAAACGCTGCTGAGTTCGATCGCCGAGCAGATCGGCCTGGCGATCGGCAACGTCCGGCTGCGCGAGGAACTGCGCCGCCAGGCGATCCGCGATCCGCTGACCGGCCTCTACAATCGCCGCCACTTCGACGAACTGCTGCGCGTGCGCATGGCCGAGCACGATCGCAGCGAACGGGGTTTCTCGATCCTGATGATCGACATCGATCACTTCAAGCGAATCAACGACCAGCACGGCCATGAGACCGGTGACGACGTGCTGCGCGAAACCGCCAGGCACCTGCAGGACTCGGTACGCGCCGGCGAAGCCGCGTTCCGTTTCGGTGGCGAGGAATTCGTGCTGTTGATCGACGACGGCGAACGCCCGGACGGCAGCCAGGCGATGCAGTGCGCCGAGCGCATCCGCCGCGAGATCGCCGAGCTGCGCGTGCATTGCCGTGGCCGCATCCTGCCGCCAGTCACCGTGTCGATCGGCGTCGCCGGTTATCCGCGCGATGTCGAACGCCAGGTCAGCCCGCTACAGCGCGCCGACGCCGCGCTGTACACCGCCAAACGCACCGGCCGCAATCGGGTTTGCAGCGCCGGTGCGGTGCCCGGCCACGACGTCACGGTGGGGCTGGTCAAGCGCTAGCGGCTTGCGGCTGATCCGCCTTGTTTTTCGCGCCGCAGATTTGACGCTCGAACACACCGGCAGCGACTAGAACAGTTCTTGCACCTGCCCCATCGAGGGCGTGCTGGAAATGCGTCCTCCTTTTTTTGGAGGACCGATGCCGATCGCGATCAACAAGCTGCTGGCCAATCTGCGTGGCCCCGACAGCATGGCCCGGGGCCTGGGCGCGCCGCTGCTGCTGATGATCGTGCTGGCGATGATCGTGGTGCCGTTGGCGCCGTTCGTTCTCGACCTGCTGTTCACCTTCAACATCGCGCTGTCGATCATCATCCTGCTGGCCGTCGTCTACGTGATGCGGCCGCTGGAATTCAGCGCCTTCCCGACCGTGCTGCTGCTGGTCACCTTGCTGCGGCTGGCGCTGAACGTGGCTTCCACGCGCGTGGTGCTGCTGCACGGCCATCAAGGCGGGGCGGCGGCCGGACATGTCATCGAAGCCTTCGGCAACTTCGTGATCGGCGGCAATTACGCGATCGGCTTCATCGTCTTCGTGATCCTGACCCTGATCAATTTCATGGTCGTCACCAAGGGTGCCGAGCGGGTTTCGGAAGTCTCCGCGCGCTTCGTGCTCGATGCCCTGCCGGGCAAGCAGATGGCGATCGACGCCGACATGAATGCCGGATTGTTGACGCGCGACGAGGCCAAGGCCCGGCGCGAGGAAGTGCGCGAGGAGGCGGACTTCTACGGCTCGATGGACGGTGCCTCGAAGTTCATTCGCGGCGACGCCATCGCCGGCATCATGATCCTGTTCATCAACATCATCGGCGGCCTGTTCATCGGCACCTTGAGCCATGGCCTCGGCATCGGCGAGGCCTTGAAGAACTACACCCTGTTGACCATCGGCGATGGCCTGGTCGCCCAGATCCCGTCCTTGCTGATGTCGACCTCGGTGGCGATCCTGGTCACCCGCATGTCCAAGGCCGGCCAGATGGGCACCCAGGTGATCAGCCAGGTGTTCGCCGAGCCGAAAGTGCTCGCTGTCACGGCCGGTGTGCTCGGCCTGGTCGGCATCATTCCCGGCATGCCGAACCTGGTGTTCCTGGCGCTGGCGGCGATCTGTGGCGGCGCCGCCTACATGACCGCACAGCGGACCAAGCAGAAGGCAAGGGCGGTGAAGAACGCGCCGGCGCCAGCCGCCGCGGCGCCGGCCGAACTCGGCTGGGACGACGTCCAGCAGGAAGATCCGCTCGGTCTGGAAGTCGGCTACCGGCTGGTGCCGCTGGTCGACGCCAAGCAGGGCGGCGAGCTGATGGCGCGGATCAAGGGCGTGCGCAAGAAGCTGACCCAGGAACTCGGCTTCCTGGTCCAGCCGGTGCACATCCGCGACAACCTCGAACTCGGCCCCAGCGCCTACCGGATCACCTTGCACGGCGTGCCGGTGGCGACCGGTCAGGTCTATCCGGACCGCGACATGGCGCTCAATCCGGGCCGGGTGTTCGGTACCGTCGAAGGCATCGCCACCAAGGACCCGACCTTCGGCCTCGACGCCGTCTGGATCGAACGCGGCGCCCGCGATCACGCCCAGACGCTGGGCTATACGGTGGTCGATCCGGCCACGGTGATCGCCACCCATCTGTCCCAGATCATCAAGGACCACAGCCACGAACTGCTCGGCTTCGACGAAGCCCAGCAGTTGCTCAATGCGCTGGCCAAGAGCGCGCCGAAGCTTACCGAGGACCTGGTGCCGAAGGTTCTGTCGCTGTCGGCCTTCGTCCGCGTGCTGCAGACCCTGCTCGCCGAACGGGTACCGCTGCGCAACCTGCGCGGCATCGCCGAGGCGCTGGCGGAAGCGGCGCCGCGCAGTCAGGAACCCGTCGTTCTCGCGTCTGCGGTGAGGGTCGCGTTGTCTCGTCAGATCGTTCAGGAAATCAACGGTTTGGAGACGGACCTGCCGGTGCTCACCCTGGCTCCGGCGCTGGAACGCGTCCTGCAGGAGAGCTTGCAGGGAGGTGGTGCGGTGCTGGAACCAGGACTGGCCGAACGGATGCACCAGTCGTTGTCGGACCAGGTTCGCCGCCAGGCGCAGATCGGCCAGCCGGCGGTTCTCCTGGTGCCGGCCGGCCTGCGGCCCTGGCTGGCGAAGTTCACCCGCCAGTCGCTGCCCGACCTCCATGTGCTGGCCTACAACGAAGTACCGGAAACCAAGCAGATCCGCCTCGTCGGCGCGATCAGCTGAAGCGAACAGAACGGAGTCGATGACCGATGAAAATCAAGCGGTTCGTTGCGAAAAACATGCGTGAAGCCATCCGCATGGTTCGCGAGGAACAGGGGCCGGATTCGGTGATCCTGTCGAATCGCCGCGTCCAGGGCGGCATCGAAGTGGTGGCCGCCGTCGACTACGATGAAGCGCTGATGCAGCAGTCCTTGCGCCGCGCCAGCCAGTCGCCGGCAGCCGTCGAGCCGCCTACCCCACCACCGCCACCGGAACCGCTGCTGACGCCTGCGCCGGGCAGCACGCGTTCGCCGCTCGACATCCTGCTGGCCGACTTCGGCGAGCCGGACGCGGCGCCTGCCGCGCCGGCACCGGTCGCGCCATCGCATCCACCCGCCGGCTCGTCGCTGCGTGGCGTCGCCGCTAACCAGGCGGCGTCGCTGGCTCATGCGGTGTCCGGCAACCACGCCTACGCGCTGAACACCCAGCCATCCAGTGAGTTCCTCGAACTGCAGCGCGAGCTAGGCGGCATGCGCCGGATGCTCCAGGAGCAGCTGGCTGGCATGGCCTGGAACGATCTGCGCCGCAACCGGCCGCAGCGCTATGCGGTGCTGAAGACACTGACCGACCTGGGTCTCGACGCGCCGCTGGCCCGCGAGATCGCCGACCAGCTGCCGGACGCGACCACCGACGAACGTGCCCGCTTCCTGCCACTGGGCCTGCTGGCCCGGCGGATTCCGGTGGCCCGCCACGACGCGGTGCTCGAAGGCGGCGTCATCGCCCTGGTCGGTCCGACCGGCGTCGGCAAGACCACGACCATCGCCAAGCTCGCCGCCCGCTATGCCGAGGCCCACGGCCTGCGCGACATCGCCCTGGTGGCGATGGATCACTACCGGATCGGTGCCGCCGAACAGCTCTACACCTACGGCCGCCTGCTCGGCGTGCCGGTCTACACCGTCACTCCGCAGCAGAGCCTGAGGGAAACCCTGGCCAAGCTGTCCGACCGCAAGCTGGTGCTGATCGACACCGTCGGCATGAGCCCGCGCGACGGTGCCCTCGAAGCCCAGGTGCAGATGCTGGCCGAGGCCAGCCCGCGTCTGAAGGCCTTTCTGACGATCGCCGCGACCAGCCAGTCCGGCGACCAGGACGAGGTCGTGCGGCGTTTCGGTGGCGCCGGACCCGGCAGCCGGATCGCCGGCTGCGTCATTTCCAAGCTCGACGAAACCACCCGGATCGGCGGCGCATTGAGCGCCGCGATCCGCCACCAGCTGCCGATTGCCTACGTGACCGATGGCCAGCGCGTGCCGGAAGACCTCCAGGTCGCCCGGGCCGACCAGCTGGTCATCCGCGCCCAACAACTTGCCCGAGCCACTCCGATGGATATCGACGAAGAAACGATGGCCCTGCACTTTGCGTCCAGCTTCGACGGAGGAGCCCAGACCCAGGCCCAGGTGAAATCGCATGTCTAAGCCCGAGCCGTCGAACAAGACGACCAGCCCGGTGCTCGATCAGGCTGCTGGCCTGCGCCGCCTGAAGCCGGCCCAGCCGGTCCGGGTGATCGCGGTCACCAGCGGCAAGGGCGGCGTCGGCAAGACCAGCGTCTCGGTCAACCTCGCGGTGGCGATGGCGCTGAACGGCAAGCAGGTGATGCTGCTCGACGGCGACCTCGGTCTCGCCAACATCGACGTCATGCTCGGTCTGCAGCCGAGCTACAACCTGGCTCACGTGCTGGAAGGCAAGTGCTCGCTGGAAGACACGCTGATGACCGGCCCGGCCGGCGTGATGATCGTCCCCGCGTCCAGCGGCAAGCGGCACATGGCCGAGCTCAGCTCGGTCGAGCATGCCGGCCTGGTGCGCGCGTTCTCGGATCTGCACCGGCCGCTCGATGTGCTGATCATCGACACCGCCGCCGGCATCGCCGATTCGGTGATCACCTTCAGCCAGGCTTCCCAGGAAGTGATCGTCGTGGTCACCGGCGATCCGACCTCGCTGACCGACGCCTACGCGCTGATCAAGGTGCTCAATCGGGATCACGGGGTCGAGCGCGTGCAGGTGCTGGCCAACATGGTTCGCGATGCCAGCGAAGCGCAGAGCGTCTATGAAAGTCTGCGCCGGGTCGCCGAGCGCTTCCTCGACATCACCCTGAGTTTCATCGGCGGCATTCCCAACGACGAATGGCTGAAACGCGCCGTGCGCCGCCAGCGCTCGGTGGTCGAGGCCTATCCGAACTGCCCGGCCTCCGAAGCGTTTCGCCAGCTGGCCCGCAAGGCCGACAGCTGGGGAGTGCCGGCCGGTGCCCGCGGCAACCTCGAATTCTTCGTCGAGCGTCTGGTCAGCTCACCGATGCCGCCGCTGGCGATGCCGGCGCTGGCGGGAGCCATTTCATGACCGCCATGCCTCCGGTGCAGGCCTATGTCAGCAGCGGCGCTGGCACCTTGGTCAGCGAAGCGGCGCTGGTCAGCCGCCACCTCGATCTGGTCAAGCGCATCGCCTGGCATCTGGCCGCGCGTCTGCCGGCGAGCGTCGATACCGACGATCTCGTGCAGGCCGGCGTCATCGGCCTGATCGAAGCCGCGCGCCACTACAGTGGCGATCGCGGCGCCAGCTTCGAGACCTATGCCGGCATCCGCATCCGTGGTGCCATGGTCGACGAACTGCGCCGCGGTGACTGGGCGCCGCGTTCGGTACATCGCCGGATGCGCGAGGTGTCATCGGCGATCCGCGCCATCGAGCAGGAAGTCGGCCGCGAGGCCCGCGATGCCGAGATAGCCGAAAAGATCGGCGCGTCCCTGGGCGAGTACCACGAGATCGTCCGCGACGCGACGCAGTGCCAGGTGCTGTCGATGCACGGTGCCGCCAGCGACGATGACGACGAGCGCGACCACGACGTCGCCGACAGCGGCGCCACGCCCTATGACGCGGTCGAGCAGGCGGCCTTCATGACTGCGCTGACCACGGCGATCGGCGAACTGCCGGAGCGCGAGAAGCTGGTCATGGCCCTGTACTACGACGAGGAGCTGAACCTGCGCGAGATCGGCAGCGTGCTCGACGTCACCGAATCACGCGTCTGCCAGCTGCACGGCCAGGCGCTGCTGCGCCTGCGCGCCCGCCTCGGCGAATGGCGCGACAGCCGCAGCGAGGGCGTCTCGGCCCGATCCCGCAGTGCCCGCAAGAGTCGTGCAGCCAGCAGCGCCCCCGTTGCCACGCCCATCAACTGAACCCCCGAGCAAGCAAGCATGGACAAGAACATCAAGATCCTGATCGTCGACGACTTCTCGACGATGCGCCGCATCGTCAAGAACCTCCTGGCCGACCTCGGCTTCACCAATACCGCGGAAGCGGACGACGGCAAGACCGCCTGGCCGATGCTGCAGGCCGGCGGCTTCGACTTCGTGGTCACCGACTGGAACATGCCCGGCATGACCGGCATCGACCTGCTGCGGGCGATCCGCGGTGACGACAAGCTGAAGACCCTGCCGGTGCTGATGGTCACCGCCGAAGCCCAGCGCGATCAGATCATCGACGCCGCCAAGGCCGGGGTGAACGGCTACATCATCAAGCCGTTCACCGCCGTCACGCTCAAGGAAAAACTCGACAAGATCTTCCAGCGCTTCGAGCAGGCGGCGTGATGAGCCGCCCGGCGATGGACTCGGGGTCTTTCCCGGGATCGAAGGCAAGGCTCATTGCGCCTGGTCCGCGACCGGCGTGTGCTTGCCCAATCAACCAGATCATTGGAGCGGGCCGCCTGACTGGCAGCTCCGGGGAGGAACAGTCATGAGCGCCGTCGTGGTCAACATGCCGGTCCGCAACGCCGAGCGGGAAACGCCGGCGATCCCGGATCGCGCCGAATACATCGGCCGCCTGCGCGAACTGCTGTCGGCGCTGGAAGCCGACGACCAGTCGCTGTTCGAGTCGCGCCTGAACCAGCTGATGCGGCTGCGCGAGGACGGCCTGTTCGTCAACCTCGCCAAGCTGACCCGCGAGCTGCACCAGGCGGTCAAGGACCTGAACTTCGACGATCGCCTGCAACAGCTGGCCGGCAGCGAGATTCCGGACGCCTGCGTGCGCCTGGACTACGTGGTCAAGCTCGGCGAGGACGCCGCCCACCGGACGCTCGATGTCTGCGACGAGAGCCGCACCTTGCTCGATCGCCTGAACGGCTGTGCCAACGATCTTTCCGTGGTTCGCAGCCAGTTGCCGCACGAGCCGGTGACCGCGATCAACGGCCGTTCGGTGGCCGGCGAGCTGGAAGGCATCAGCCAGGTGATCCGCGAAGTCAGCGGCGCGCTGCGCGGCAACTTCTCGGCGATCGCCCAGGCCCAGGAGTACCAGGACTTGAGCGGCCAGGTGATCCGTCGCGTGATCGCGCTGGTCCACAACATCGAAGGTGCCTTGATCAAGCTGCTGAAGGCAACCAACGAAGGCGTGCGCAGCCTGTCGGCATCCGCCGCCGTCAACCCGGGCGAACTGGCCGGGCCAGCGGTGCCGGGTCTGGCCAGCGGCGGCCAGAGCCAGCAGGACGCCGACGCCCTGCTCGCCGAACTCGGCTTCTGAGCGCCTGCGGCAGAGCCCATCCACGAACCGACACGAGCGATCCATGAGCGGCGTTGACGACGATATCCGGGCCGATTTCCTGACCGAGGCCGGCGAACTGCTGGAGCGGCTCGGCGAGCAGCTGGTCGACCTGGAACGCAATCCGGCCGACCGCGAGCTGCTCAACGCGGTGTTCCGCGCCTTTCACACCGTGAAGGGCGGGGCCGGCTTCCTGAACCTGAAAGCGATGGTCGAGCTCTGCCACATCGCCGAGGAAGTGTTCGGCGTGGTTCGTTCCGGTGGCCGGCCGATGACGCCTGAGCTGATGGACGCGACCATGCAGTCGCTCGATCAGCTGGTGTCGATGATGGCCGAGGTAGCCGACGGCAACGATCCGACGCCGGCGCCGCCGGCGCTGCTGGCCGCGTTGCGCGCCAATGCTGCAACCGGGGCCGCGAGCGGGCCGGTACCGGCTGTCCCTGTCGCGGCACCGCCTGTCGCTGGCGCGGCAGCCGCGCCAGCGACAGTGGTAGAAGGCCCAGAGCGCAAGTCTGGGCAGAAGCCTGGAGCGGGGCCGAAGGCGAAGGGCCGCAAGCCGGCCAAGTCCAAGGCAGCGCCGCCGGTCGATCCGAACAGCATTTCCGAAGACGAGTTCGAAGCGCTGCTCGACCAGTTGCACGGCAGTTCGATCCCCGGCAAGGCCGCGGTCGAAGCGCCAGCTGCGCCCGCCTCGGGCGAGATCACCGAGGATGAATTCGAAAAGTTGCTGGACCTGTACCACGGCGGTGGCGTGCCGGGGGCGGCGAGTCCCGCCGTAGTACAGGATTTTGACAAGACGCCATCGGCTGTCGTCGCTCCCGGCCCGGCGCCCGCGACGGTACCGGCTCCGGTGGCGGCCACGCCAGCCGCAGCAGCTGCGCCCGCTGGCGAGACCACGGTTCGCGTCGATACCGTGCGCCTCGACCAGATGATGAATCTGGTCGGCGAACTGGTGCTGGTGCGCAACCGCCTGAAGACGCTCAGAGGCAAGCAGGCGACGGCGGAAGCCTTCGCCAAGTCGGTCGGCGAGCTCGATCACATCACCCGCAGCCTGCAGGCGGCGGTGATGAAGATCCGCATGCAGCCGATCAAGAAGGTGTTTTCCAAATTCCCCAAGCTGGCCCGCGATGTCGCCCGCGGCCTCGGCAAGCAGGTCGATGTCGAGCTGATCGGCGAAGACACCGATCTCGACAAGAACCTCGTCGAGGCACTCGCCGATCCGCTGGTCCACATGGTTCGCAACAGCGTCGACCACGGCATCGAGATGCCCCAGCTCCGCGCCGCCAGTGGCAAGCCGACCACCGGCAAGCTGGTGCTGGCGGCCGAGCAGCAGGGCGACCACATCCTGATCTCGGTCCGCGACGACGGTGCCGGCATCGATCCGGAAAAGCTGCGCAGGAAGGTTGTCGAGAAAGGTCTGATGGACGCGGCCGTCGCCGCCCGTCTGACCAGCGACGAATGCCTGCAGCTGGTGTTCATGGCCGGCTTCTCGACCAAGGAGCAGGTCTCAGATCTGTCCGGCCGCGGCGTCGGCATGGATGTCGTCAAGTCGAAGATCACCGCGCTCAACGGCAGCGTGGTCATCGAATCGAAGATCGGCCAGGGCAGCTGCGTGAAGCTGCGCGTGCCGCTGACCCTGGCGATCCTGCCGGCATTGATGGTCGCGGTCGGCAACCGCCTGCTGGCACTGCCGCTGGCGGACGTCTTCGACGTGTTCGCGCTCGACGAAAGCCGCACCCGCCACCTCGATCACTGGCAGGCGGTGCTCTACCGCAACAGCACCTTGCGCCTTGTCGACCTGCAGGAATGGAGCGGCGCCCAGGGGCCGACCACCGACGCGCCGCGCCACGTCGTCGTTGCCCAGGCCAATGGCGAGCGCTACGGCTTCATCGTCCACACCGTGAAGGCCCGCGAGGAAGTGGTGATCAAGCCGCTCGGCCTCGGCCTGCGCGGCCTCGCCGGTCTCGCTGGTGCCACGGTGACCGGCGAAGGCCGGGTGGCGCTGATCGTCGACTTCCCCGGCCTGGTGCGTGCCTGGTCGACCCGGCTGCACGGCGTCTCCCTGTTCTAGGCCCGAAGCTTATGGACTTCCTAAGCATCATCGGCTTCGTGCTGGCGATGATCGCCCTCATCGGCGGCTCGATCCTCAAGGGCAGCGGCGTCGCCGCGCTCTGGGGCCCGGCGGCTTTCGTGATCGTCATCGTCGGCACCCTGGCGGCGATCACCATGCACACGCCGATGGCCACCTTCAAGCGCGGCATGCAGATGGCGAAGTGGGTGTTCAAGCCGCCACACGAGGACGGCAAGGCGCTGATCGCCAAGATCGTCGAGTGGAGCAACAGCGCCCGCAAGCAGGGCCTGCTGGCGCTCGAAGGCGCGGTCAATGCCGAGACCGACCCGTTCATCCAGAAAGGCCTGCAGATGCTGGTCGACGGGGCCGAGCCGGAAGTGATCCGCGCCACGCTGGAAGTGTCGGTATCGACGCGCGAGCACTTCGACCTGGCCGGTGCCAAGGTCTGGGAAGGCATGGGCATCTATGCGCCGACCTTGGGCATCATCGGCGCCGTGATGGGCCTGATGGCGGTGATGCAGAACCTCAACGACCCGTCGAAGCTCGGCCACGGCATCAGTGCCGCCTTCGTGGCAACCATCTACGGCATCGCTTCGGCGAACCTGTTCTTCCTGCCGATGGCCTCCAAGCTCAAGGCCGCGGTGGCCAGCCAGGTGCGCACCCGGGAAATGATCATCGAAGGCCTGATCTCGATCTCCAACGGCGAGAACCCGCGGAACATCGAGGTCAAGCTGTCCGGCTTTCTCCACTGAGCGGCGACGATGGCGCGCAGACGGGGACATGAGGAGCATGCCAACCACGAGGCCTGGGCGATTCCCTACGGCGATCTGGTTACCCTGCTGCTGGCGCTGTTCGTGGTCCTCTATTCGATGTCCTCGGTCAACGAGGGCAAGTACCGGGTGCTGTCCGATTCTCTGAACGAGGCCTTCGGTGGCCGGCCGCGCAGCGCCCAGCCGATCCAGATCGGCGACAAGCCGGATCGCGGGCCGAAGCCGGCCGTGGTCAGCCTGGTCAAGCAGCAGGGCAGCGGCCAGCGCAGCGATCAGGGACGCACCGCCGTCCCGACGCCGCTGAAGTCCGCTGGCGGCATGCCGCCGGTGGCCGGTGGTGATCTGAAGCAGATGGCCGACCAGGTGCAGAAGGCGATGGGCGACCTGATCGACAAGCAGCTGATCCGCGTCCGCCGTACCGAACTGGCGCTGGAGATCGAGATCCGCACCGACATCCTGTTCCCGAGCGGCGTCGCCGATATCTCCGCCAGCGCACGACCGGTGCTGGCGCGGCTGGCCGGCATCCTGAAGCCGTTCCCGAACGAGATCCGCGTCGAAGGCCATACCGACAATCTGCCGATCGCCACCGTCGCCTATCCGTCGAACTGGCAGCTGTCGTCGGCGCGCGCCGCCAGCGTCGTAGCGTTGTTCATGAGTCAGGGCGTGACGCCGGCGCGGATGAGCGTCGCCGGTTTCGGCGAGTACCGGCCGGCAGCCAGCAACGACAGCGCCGAAGGTCGCAACCAGAACCGCCGCGTCTTGATCGTCATCCCGCGCCAGGAGCCGCCGACGGTCAGCGCGGCATTCGCAGACGACGGTGAGGGCCGCACCGGCGATCCAGCCGCGACACCGTTCGCGCAGCAACTCGGGCCGGTCATCGACCCGGGCCTCGATTCCGGCGCCCCGGCGCCGACAAGCATCCCAGACAGCGCTGCCGGCCCGTCGCCTGCAGTTTCGGAGAAGCAGCCATGAACATCCGCCGTGCGCAGGACCAATCCAGCCGCTGGGTCACTTTCGAACTCGCCGGCCAGATCTACGGCCTGGAGATCCTGAAAGTGCAGGAAGTGCTGGCCGACACCGAAATCGAATCGGTGCCCGGCGCGCCGAGCGTGATCCTCGGCGTCGCCAACCTGCGCGGCTCGATCGTCACCATTCTCGACTTGCGCCGTCGCCTGGGGCTGGCGCCGCGACCGTTGGAGGCGCCGGTCTGCTGCGTCGTCGTCGACGGCCGCGGCGAGCCGGTGGGCCTGAGAGTCGATCGCGTCATCGACGTGCGCCGGATCGCCGATGGTGCGATCAAGCGGGCGCCGGCCACTGGCGGCAACCGCGCGTCCGGCGTGCTCGGCGTGATCAGCCGGCCCGGCGAGATGCTGACCCTGCTCGATGCCGATCTGCTGGTGGCTGCCCTCGAGGCGCCGCTGGCGCACGCGGCCTGACGCTGAATCCGGGCCGGGTGGCGGCGATAAACCGACACCGTCACGGGAACAGGACTTGCCTGAACAGCCTGCACCTCAGCCTCCGCGCCAGCCCAGCCCAGCCCCGGTCCGACCCGAGAAATGACGCCATGAACGTAGAACCGGCCGACCGCGCCGTGACAGCGACCCCGAAACCCGCCAAGCGCGCCCGCAAGGCAGCCGGCAAGCCGCGTCCGATGGTCGAAGCCGAGCCGTTACCCGAGGCTGGGCCTGCGGCCGTCGCCGACGCCGTGCTGAAGCTCGATGCCGATCTCGGCATCGACCACACGGCGAACCTGCGTGCCCAGCTCGCCAGCCGCTTCGACGACGCTGGCCCGGTGGTCTTCGACGGTAGTGACGTGCAGCGTGTCCACACCGCGACCCTGCAGCTGTTTCTGATGTTCTGCCGGGATCGTCGGGCCGCAGGCCGCAGCACCGTCTGGCGCCGTCCATCTTCTTCCTTGCAGGCCGCGGCGAAAGTCCTCGGCCTTGTCCTGTCCCTTGAGCTAGCCCGAGACCCGTCATGAGCCAGCGCGTACTTGCAGTCGACGATTCCGCATCCATGCGCCAGATGGTGGCGTTCACCCTGAAGGCCGCCGGCTACGACGTCGCCGAGGCCGAGGACGGCGCGGTGGCGCTGAAACTGGCGCAGACCGAGAAATTCCGTCTGGTGCTGGCCGACGTCAACATGCCGAACATGGACGGCCTGACCCTGGTCAAGAACCTGCGCACCCTGGCCGACTACAAGTTCACGCCGCTGCTGATGCTGACCACCGAGTCGACGCCGGAGAAGAAGGCGGAAGGCAAGGCGGCCGGCGCCACCGGCTGGCTGGTCAAGCCGTTCAATCCGGACCAGCTGATCGCGACCATCCAGCGCGTACTGTCCTGATGAACGCGGCGTCGGCCATCGCTGGCGACGCCTGTCCGCCTGCGCTGCTCGACACCGCGCAGGCGCGCATCGACACGCTCGAACGCCAGCTGCGCGAACGCGATGCCGAGGCGCTGCTCAACCAGCAGCAGATGAGCGCCGTCTACGGCTACCTGCTGGGCCTCTACGAAGTGGTGCCCGGCGCGCTGCTGACCCTGTCGCCGCGCGGTGAGATCACCCGCACCAACCGTTCCTTCCACGCCCTGCTCGGCATCCGCGCCGGCAGCCGCATCACCCATTCGGTGGCCCGCTACTGGCCCACCGCCAGCGCCTTCATCGCCCATTGCGTGGCTTCCACCGAGGCGCTGCACCGCGCCGAGGACGAATGGATCAACCGCGACGGCGAGCACATTCCGGTGCTGCTGTCGGCATCCTGCCAGCGCGACGATACCGGCGAGCCGCTGGCGATCCTCTGCGTGGCGCTGGACCTGCGCGAGCGGCGCAAGCTGGAACTGGACCTGCGCCACGCCCAGAAGCTGGAGTCGCTGGGCCAGCTCGCCGCGGGCATCGCCCACGAGATCAACACGCCGATGCAGTTCCTCGGCGACAACCTGCACTTCGTCCAGGATTCGTTCGCCGCGGTCAGCCGCATCGTCGACGCCGCGGTCGCGTTCCGCAGCGGCGCGGCGACCGCCGAGGCGCTCGACGCGCCGATCGCCGACGCCGATGTCGACTACCTGCGCGAGCGAGTGCCACGGGCGATCGACCGTTCGATCGAAGGCGTGCACCGGGTCGCCGGCATCGTCGAGGCGATGAAGCGCTTTTCGCATCCGCGCTCCGAGCTGGCCGAGGTCGATCTCAATGCCAGCCTCGCCGATGCGCTGACCGTGGCGCGCAACGAATACAAGTACGTCGCCGATGTCGTCACCGACTACGGCAATGTGCCGCGGGTGATCGCCCACGGCAGCGATCTGAACCAGGTGTTCCTGAACCTGCTGGTCAACGCCGCGCATGCGATCCAGGCGCGCGGCGATGGTCAGCGAGGCCGCATCGCGATCCGCACCGAGCAACGCGACGGTGACGTGCTGGTGCATATCGCCGATACCGGCACCGGCATTCCCGAGGCGATCCGCCAGCGAGTGTTCGAGCCGTTCTTCACCACCAAGGCGGTCGGCAAGGGCACCGGCCAGGGTCTGGCGATCGCTCGCAACATCGTCGTCGACCGCCACCACGGCGGCCTCGATTTCGTGTCGGAAGAAGGGATCGGCACCACGTTCACCGCGCGGCTGCCGATCGAGGGGCCACCGCCGGAGCCGGCATCGTGATCGACATCCTGTTCGTCGACGACGAGCCGGACGTGCTCGAAGGCCTGGAGAACCGCCTGCGCCCCTGGCGCAAGCAGTGGAACCTGCAGTTCGCGAGCTCCGCCGACGAAGCGCTGCAGCTGCTCGAGCAGCGGACCTTCGACGTCGTGGTCAGCGACATGCGGATGCCGGGCACCGACGGCGCCGAGCTGCTGCGCCAGGTCCGTGACCGCTGGCCGGAAGCGGTGCGCATCATCCTGTCCGGCCAGGCCGATCGCGACGGTGTGCTGCGCGCGCTGCCGATCGCCCACCAGTTCTTGTCCAAGCCCTGCGATGCCGCCCGTCTGCAGGCCGTGGTCAGTCGCTGTCACAGCCTGCACGAGCAGCTGTTCGCCGATGCCGTGAAGCGGACGATCGCTTCGGTGGCGGCGTTGCCGGCGCTGCCGCGCCTGTACTGGGAGCTGGCCGACGAGCTGGACCGCGCCAGCGCCACGGTGCGCCGGGTCGCGGCGATCATCGAGCAGGACGTGGCGATGACCGCGCGGCTGCTGCAGATCGTCAACTCGGCGTTCTTCGCCTGCGCCCGGCCGATCTGCAGCGTCCGCGAAGCGGTGACTCTGCTCGGCCTGGAACCGGTGCGCGCGCTGGTGCTGAGCAGCGCCCTGTTCCGCAGCGCCGCAGCGGCCCGCAGCGCAATGACGCTCGACCTGGAACGCATGCATGCGCATGCACTGAGTGTCGCGGCGATCGCCCAGACCCTGCCGGACGATCCGGAGCTGCGCAGCACGGCGATGGCCGCCGGCATGCTCCACGACATCGGCCAGATGATCCTGCCGCTGCCGATCGCCTCGCTGGACAGCGGTCAGCGCATCGAGGCCGAGCTGCGCCTGCATGGTTGCAGCCATGCCGAAGTGGGCGCCCATCTGCTCGGTCTCTGGGGCCTGCCGCAACCGCTGGTCGAAGCCGTGGCCTTCCATCATCGGCCGAGCCTGCTCGACGAGCAGCAGCTGTCGGCCGCCGGTGCGGTACACGTCGCCGACTGCCTGCAGCACCGGCGCGAGCCTGGCGGCGCGCCGGCGGAAGCCCTGGATAGCGGCTACCTGGCGCGCGTCGGCCTGCTCGATCGTCTGCCTCAATGGCAGCAGCGCTGGGACGGGGCGGGGCAGTCGCCATGAGCGAGCTGCCGGTGAAACTGCGGGTGCTGCTGGTCGATGATGAACCGGCGGTGCTCGAAGGCCTGGAGCTGCAGCTCGGCCGCCGCTACGAGGTACACGCCTGCAGTTCCTCGATCGCCGCACTGAAGATGGTCGAGACGATGGCGCCGTTCGCGATCGTGCTGTCCGACATGCGGATGCCGGTCATGGATGGCGCCCGCCTGCTGCACGAGATCCGCCTGCGCCAGCCGCACGGCGTGCGCATGCTGCTCAGCGGCCATGCCGATGTGCCGTCGGCGATCGCCGCGGTCAACGACGGCGCGGTGTTCCGTTTCCTGACCAAACCTTGTCCGCCGCCGCAGCTGCTCGCCGCGTTCGAGGCCGCCGCCGGCCAGTACCGCTTGCAGGCCGCCGAGCGCGAACTGCTGGAACAGACCTTGCGCGGCGCCGTGAAGGCGCTGGCCGAAGTGCTGGGGGTTGTCGATCCGGCCGGTCACGGCCAGGCGCTGCGCGTGCAGCGCCTGGTCCTGGAACTGGCACAGGAGCTCAGGTTCACGCTCGGCTGGCCTCTGGAAGTGGCAGCGCTGCTGTCGTCGATCGGCATGGTCAGCCTGCCGGCGGACATCCTCCAGCGGCTGCACGCCGGGGAGATTCCGCTGCCCGAGGAAGCGGCGATGCTGGCCCGCCTGCCGAAGATCACCGATCGCCTGCTGGCGGCGATTCCGCGCCTGGAACCGGCGCGGGCGATTCTGCTGGTTCGCCACGGCCTGGGCCTGCCGGATGACTGGGGCAGCCGCTTCGACGCCGACACGCTCGAGCAGATACACACCGCGGCCGCGATCCTGCGCGTCTGCACCGAGTTCGACAGCCTGCTGACCCACGGCTACGGCGTGGCCGAAGCAATCGGCGTGCTGCGCAGCCGGCCGCAGCCGACCGACCTGAAGCTGATCGACGTCGTTGAAGGTCTGCGCGCCCGCGACCAGGGCCGGGTCAGCGTCCGTCAGCTGCCGGTGGCGATGCTGAAGCCGGGGATGATCGTCGCCGGCGACATCTGCACCACCGCCGGCCAGCTGTTGGTGACGCGCGGCTTCGAGATCACCGAAAGCTTCCTGGCCCGGCTGACCAATTTTTCCAAGGGCCGCGTGCGCGAGCCGGTGCTGGTGACCTTGCCAGTCAGCATCGATGCCGAGAAGGCCGCTTGAGACTCCGCACGCCTGTTCACCGCATTTCGGGATCGCCACGATGATCGATGTCCTGCTGGTAGAAGCTTCCACTGCCGCCACCGAGGCGCTGCAACAACGCCTGCGCCCGCTGCAGGATCAGTGGCGGATGCAATTCGTCACCGGGGCCGAGGCGGCGCTGGCGGCGCTGGAAGCGCGGCGCTTCGACGTCATCATCAGCGACTTCGGCGGCAAGGCCTACGACGGCATCGGCTTGCTGAAGAACGTCCGCGAGCGCTGGCCGGCAGTGGTCCGGCTGCTGCTCGACGGCCAGGCCAGTCAGGAAAGCGTCATGAAGGCCTTGCCGGTGGTGCATCAGCTACTGGCGCGGCCGTTCGACTTGGGCAGCCTCGGCAACCTGGTCAACCGGACGGTGATCCTGCAGGCGCATCTGTATTCCAACGGCGTGGTCGCCGCCCTCGGCTCGCTGAAAAGCCTGCCCGCGGTGCCGCGTCTGTACCAGCAGCTGACCCAGGAACTGGCGAGCGGCCAGGCAACGCCGAAGTCGGTGGCGACGATCATCGAACAGGACATGTCGATGACCCTGCGCCTGCTGCAGCTGGTCAACTCGGCGTTCTTCGGCCTGGCACGGCGGATCACCCACATCCGTGAAGCGGTGACCTATCTCGGCTTCGAGCCGATCCGCAATCTGGTCGCCTCGGCCGAGCTGTTCCGGGCGATGTCGAAGATCTGCGCACCGGCCGGCTTCTCGCTGGATGAGGTGCAGCAGCATTCGCAGAAAGTCGGCATCACCGCAGCCAGCCTGCTTGCCGATCGCGAACTGGCCCGTACCGCCTACTGTGCCGGCGTGCTGCACGATGTCGGCAAGGTGGTGCTCGCGGTGTCGATGCCGGAGGCCTATTCGCGGGCCGCCGAGCTTGCCCGCCGGCTCGGCATCCGTCACCACGACGCCGAGCAGCAGGTATTCGCCTGCAGTCACGCCGAGATCGGCGCCCGGGTGCTGGCGCTCTGGGGCTTGCCGCAGACCCTGGTCGAGGCGGTGGCCTTCCACCATCAGCCCGGCGCGCTCGACGACCGGCAGTTCAGCATCGCCGGCGCCGTCCATGTCGCCGACGCGCTGGAGCACGGCCGTCTCGAAGGCCTGAGCCCGAGCAACCCCGGTCCGGCGCTGTCCCGTATCGACCAGGACTGGATCGAAGCGATCGGCAGCCGCGGCGCGCTCGACGGCTGGATCGCCAATCTGAGCGCGGCGGCGATCGCCGCCTGAGGGCGCAGACGCCGCGGCTTCCACCAGCGGCGGCAGGGACCAAGCCGGGCCGCGTGCCCGGCTTTTTCGTGGTCGCGGCATGACGGCTGCGCCTGATCGGCGCGTCAAGGATTCGTCGTTGCCGGTCTGGAACACGGCTTGCCTCAGAGCCTGCGAACCCGCTTCCACGCAGGCGCTATTCAGCCTCCGGGAAGCTACCGCAGCCAGCAACGAGCGAGACAGGACATGAGCCAGAACGCGACACCGGATCTTTCGTCCATCCGCGGCATAGCGCGGGGGATGTCCGCGTGAGCATCGATCTCGAGCGCTTCCACAAAAGCTTCTTCGAGGAAAGCTTCGAAGGCCTCGACGCGATGGAGCAGGCGCTGCTGGCGCTGAACATCTCGGCGGCCGACGCCGAAACCATCAACACCATCTTCCGCGCCGCCCATTCGATCAAGGGCGGTGCCGCGACCTTCGGCTTCGCCAGCGTCGCCGAATACACCCACGGCGTCGAAACCCTGCTCGACCAGATGCGCAGCGGCAAGCGCCAAGTTCGCCAGGCCGACGTCGACCTGCTGCTGCGAGTCGTCGACGTCCTGCGCAGCCTGCTCGGCTCGGCCCGCGACGGCACCGCCTTCGATGCTGCCGGCGTGGCCTCGACGCAGGCAGAAATTTCCGTAGCGCTGGCCGGTGATACGCCGGCGGTCGCCGCCGCCGCGATGCCCGCCGCAGTGGCGGTCATCGCGCCGACCGGCTGGCTGATCCGCTTCGAGCCGAAGCCGGATCTGTTCCGCAGCGGCAATGATCCGCTGCGCATCATCCGCGGCCTCGAAGCGCTCGGCGAACTCGAGGTCGAGGTCGATGTCGGCGCGCTGCCGTCGTTCGCGACCGCCGACGCCGAATCCTGCTATCTGGCCTGGACCCTGCGCCTGCACGGCGATGCCACGCGTGGCGAAGTCGAGGAACTGTTTTCTTGGGTCGAGGACGAGTGCCGTCTGGTCATCGAGCCGCTGACCGCCGCCGGCGACAAGAACCCGGCGCCAGTCGAGGCAGCGACCAGCGCGACGGCATCGGCTGATGCCGGCAAACCGGCGCTGGCGCTGGTCAAGTCCGCGGTGGAGACCATCAACCCGCTGGCGGGGGTCACCATGCGTCAGAGCGATGTCGGCTCGATCCGCGTCGGCACCGAAAAGATCGATGCCCTGATCAATCTGGTCGGCGAACTGGTGATCACCCAGGCGATGCTGACCCAGCGCGCCGCCGATCTCGATCCGGTTCAGTACGAAAAGCTGCTCAACGGCCTGTCCCAGCTCGATCGCAACACCCGCCTGCTGCAGGAAGCAGTGATGGCGACCCGCATGTTGCCGATGGAAGCGGTGTTCAGTCGCTTCCCGCGCGTGGTTCGCGATCTCGCCGCCAAGCTCAACAAGCAGGTCCGTCTGGTCACCGTCGGCGAGCAGACCGAGCTCGACAAGAGCGTCATCGAAAAGATCACCGATCCGCTCAACCACTTGGTCCGCAACAGCCTCGACCACGGCCTGGAAACCGCCGCCGACCGCATCGCCAGGGGCAAGGATGCGACCGGCACCATCAAGCTGTCGGCCTCGCACCAGGGTGGCAACATCCTGATCGAAGTGTCCGACGACGGCCGCGGCCTCGACCGTGTCCGCATCCTCGCCAAGGCGCAGGAGAAGGGGATCGTCTGCAGCGACACGATGAGCGACACCGAGGTCTGGCAGCTGATCTTCGCGCCAGGCTTCTCGACCGCCGAGAAAGTCACCGACGTCTCCGGCCGTGGCGTCGGCATGGACGTGGTCAAGCGCAACATCCAGGCCCTGGGCGGTTCGGTGGATCTGTCGTCGCCGCCGGGCAGCGGCACCAAGGTGATCATCCGCCTGCCGCTGACCCTGGCGATTCTCGACGGCATGTCGGTCGCCGTCGGCGAAGACGTCTACATCCTGCCGCTCGGTTCGGTGATCGAATCGCTGCAGCCGTTGCCGGAGCAGGTCAAGCGCATGGCCGGACAGGGAACCGTGGTCCGCGTCCGCAACGAATACCTGCCGTTGATGGACTTGCGCGAATGGTTCGGCCTGCCCGGCGAACGCCGCCTGCCGCATGAAGTGATCGTGGTCATCGTCGAGTCCGAGGGCCGCAAGCTGGCCATGCAGATCGATGAACTGGTCGGCCAGCAGCAGGTGGTGATCAAGAGCCTGGAAGCGAACTACCGACGGGTCCGCGGCGTCTCCGGCGCGACCATCCTCGGTGACGGCCGGGTGTCGCTGATCATCGATGTCGGCTCGATCGTGCGCCTTTACAGCCAGTCGGCCGCGGCCTGAGCCGCGGCCATGAACCGCCTTTCCCCTACCAAGCACCTGAGCAGCCGGGCCCTTGCCGCGGTTGCTCGAGCGACCCCGGGCACGCTCAGCAATGCCCAGCTTTCATACATCGAGGCGTGATCCCATGAGCATCGCAGCAACTGAAGCCGGTTCCGTCAACGCGCAAGTCGCGGCCGGCATGCCGAACGAATTCCTGACCTTCACGCTCGGCGACGAGGAGTACGGCGTCGACATCCTCAAGGTCCAGGAGATCCGCGGTTACGACACCGTGACCAAGATCCCCGACGCACCAGATTTCATCAAGGGCGTGATCAACCTGCGCGGCACCATCGTTCCGGTGATCGACATGCGCATCAAGTTCCGGCTCGGCAAGGTCGAGTACAACGAATTCACCGTGATGATCATCCTCAACGTTGCCCGGCGCGTCGTCGGCATGGTCGTCGACGGGGTTTCCGACGTCATGCAGCTGACGCCTGAACAGATTCGCCCGGCGCCGGAATTCGGCAGCGCGGTGAACTCCCGCTTCATCACCGGCCTCGGCGCCTTCGACCAGCGGATGCTGATCCTGGTCGACATCGAACGCCTGATGTCGGCCTCCGACATGGCCCTGATGGACAGCCACTCGCAGGCGCTGCAGTGACGGCCCAGTGACATTTCCGGTCGCGCACGGAACCTGCAACAAGCCCCGCGTCTGCCTGCAGCAAAACACCGTTTCCGGCCTGCCTGCAGCGGCCACTTCCCCGATCCAATCCTGAAAGGCCCCTAGACATGAAATCCAAGTCCCCCGCCAAGCCGGCCAAGCCGACGCCCAAGTCGAAGTCCACCAAGCTCAAGGTCGCTGCCAAGCCGTCGCGCGCCGCCCACCTGGTCAATCGCGACAAGATCCCGACGCTGAGCTCGACCAAGGCCGCCGTACCGGCGCGCAGCAGTGCCGAACTGCAGCGCGAACTCTTCGAAGCCCGTGCCCACATCGCCGCGATCGCCCGGCTGCGCGCTCACTTCGAGTTGTCGATGGACGGCGTGATCCTCAGCGCCAACGAGAATTTCCTGCGCCCGCTGGGCCTGAGCCTCGATGAAGTACGCGGCAAGCATCACGACGTCCTCGTCGACGCCGGCCGCCGCGGCAGCGACGACTACCGCCAGCTGTGGGACAAGACCAGCCGCGGCGAAAGCGTTGCCGGCGTGTTCAAGATGGTCGGTGCCCGCGGCCAGGAGATCTGGATGCAGACCAACTACAACCCGGTGCTCGGCATCGATGGCAAACCGGCCAAGATCACCGTCTACGCTTCCGACGTCACCGAGCAGCGCTTCAAGGCTTCCGAGACCGAAGGCCAGCTCGCCGCGATCAACAAGGCGCAGGCGGTCATCGAGTTCACGCTCGATGGCAAGATCGTCAACGCCAACGACAACTTCCTGGCCACCGTCGGCTACTCGCTCGACGAGATCCGCGGCCAGCACCACGGCATGTTCGTCGATCCGATCTACCGCAGCTCGCCGGAATACCGGGCGTTCTGGGACAAGCTTGGCCGCGGCGAATACGACGCCGGCCAGTACCAGCGCTACGGCAAGGGCGGCAAGGAAATCTGGCTGGAAGCGAGCTACAACCCGATCTTCGATACCAGTGGCAAGCCGTTCAAGGTCGTCAAGTACGCCTCGAACGTCACCGCCCAGGTGCATGCCGCGCAGGCGCTGCGAGTGGCAGTCGAACAGGCTCAGGCCGTGCTGGCGGCCGCCAGCCGCGGTGACCTCGGTCAGCGTGTGTCTGGCGAGGGCAAGAGCGGCGAAATGAAGTCGCTGTGCGAAAGCATCAACACCATGCTCGACGGCATCGTCGCGGCTCAGGAAATCGAGCGCAAGGTTGCCAATGACAACCTGCGGATCAAGAACGCGCTCGACAACGTGTCAAGCAACGTGATGATCGCCAACAACGATCGCGACATCGTCTACATGAACAGCTCGGTCATGACCATGATGGTCGGCAACGAGTCCGAACTGCGCAAGACACTGCCGAGCTTCGATTCCCGGAAGCTCATTGGCGGCTCGATCGACCAGTTCCACAAGAACCCGGCGCACCAGATGCACATGCTGGCGGCGCTGCGCAGCACCCATCGCACCCAGATCAAGGTTGGCAATCTGACTTTCGCGCTGATCGCCAACCCGATCGTCAATTCCGAAGGCGAACGCCTGGGCACGGTGGTCGAGTGGAAGGACCGCACGGTGGAAGTCGGCGTCGAGAACGAGATCGCCGGCATCGTCGGCGCTGCGGCCAACGGCGACTTCACCCAGCGCATCGACCTGGACGGCAAGGAAGGCTTCTTCAGGACGCTCGGCGAGAACCTCAATCAGCTACTCGAAACCAGCAGCCTCGGCCTCGAGGACGTGGTCCGTGTGCTCAGCGCGCTGGCCAAGGGCGACCTGACCGAGACCATCACCAACGAGTACCACGGCACCTTCGGCCAGATGAAGGACGACGCCAATGCGACCGTCGCCCAGCTGACCGAGATCATCACCCAGATCAAGGTGGCGACCGACACCATCAACACCGCGGCCAAGGAAATCGCCTCCGGCAACAGCGATCTCTCGTCGCGCACCGAGCAGCAGGCGGCATCGCTGGAAGAAACCGCCAGCTCGATGGAAGAGCTGACTTCGACGGTGAAGCAGAACGCCGAGAACGCCAAGCAGGCCAACCAGCTCGCCGTCGGCGCATCCGAAGTGGCCCGCAAGGGCGGCCAGGTGGTCAGCGAAGTGGTGACCACGATGAGCGCCATCAACGAGTCGTCGAAGAAGATCGTCGACATCATCAGCGTCATCGACGGCATCGCCTTCCAGACCAACATCCTGGCGCTGAACGCGGCGGTGGAAGCGGCGCGAGCCGGTGAGCAGGGCCGCGGCTTCGCGGTGGTGGCGGCCGAAGTTCGCAGCCTGGCCCAGCGCTCGGCCGGCGCCGCGAAGGAGATCAAGACCCTGATCGGCGATTCGGTGGAGAAGGTCGGCAATGGCTCGAAGCTCGTCGAGCAGGCCGGCAAGACCATGGAAGAGATCGTCACCTCGGTGAAGCGGGTCACCGACATCATGGCCGAGATTTCCGCCGCTTCTCAGGAACAGAGCCAGGGCATCGAGCAGGTCAACCAGACCGTCACCCAGATGGACGAGGTCACCCAGCAGAACGCCGCGCTCGTCGAGGAAGCCTCGGCGGCCGCTCGCTCGCTCGAAGAGCAGGCCGGTGGACTCCAGCAGTCGGTCAGCCAGTTCAGGCTCGAAGAGGCGGAAGCCGCGCCGGTCTACGGCAATCGACCGCCGCTGCGCGCCGCGGTTCCGGTGCGTCCGGCGCCGCGGCCGGCACTACGGCCAGTCGCCAAGCCGGTGCCGGCACCGATCCGCAAGGCCGCTGCCAAGCCGGCGGTCAAGGCTTCGGGCGGCGACAAGGGTGGCGAGCAGTGGTCGGAGTTCTGAGTCTCGCCGGCTGAATCGCTGCAGCGCCAAAGTTTCCTTCCGATACCTGCAGCACCGTTCCGCGCCGTTGATCCGGACGCGGAGCGGGTCGTTCCGAAGCGGAGTCCCGCCATGTCCTTGCCCAGCGTCCAGATGCATCTGGTGTTCGGTCTCAGCGCCGCGCCGGCTACCGGCTTGCTGATGGCGCTGGTCAATGACTGGCTGCGTGGCCTCGCGCGCTGGGGCTTGGGCCTCAGTGCTGCTGAATGTACCGAACACCTCGACCCGGTCAGCGACGTGCGCCGCGAGGCCGCTGCCGACACCACCACCCGGATGCCCTGATCCATGAGCCAGGCTGCCGCTGTCGACGTACCTTCCGATGCCGCTGGCGAAGGCCGGGATTTCCCTTTCACCAACCGCGATTTCGACCGGATCCGTCGCCTCATCCATGTCCGCGCCGGCATCGCGCTGGCGGACAGCAAGGAAGAGATGGTCTACAGCCGTCTCGCCCGCCGCTTGCGCGTGCTCAAGCTGGACAACTTCAAGAGCTATCTGGACCGGCTCGAGGCCGGCAGCGACGCCGACGAGTGGGAGGCGTTCACCAATGCGCTGACCACCAACCTGACCTCGTTCTTCCGCGAGGACCATCATTTTGGAATCCTGCACAAGTTCCTGCAGGCCCAGCCGCGCGGCAAGACCGTGCGTATCTGGTGCTCGGCCGCGAGCACCGGCGAGGAGCCTTACTCGCTGGCGATCACCGCCTGCGAGGCTCACGACTCGCTGAATCCCCCGGTTGCGATCCTGGCCACCGATATCGACACCAATGTGCTGGCGACGGCCGAGCGCGGCGTCTATCCGCTCGATCGCATCGAGAAGGTGTCGCTGGAACGCAAGAAACGCTTCTTCCTGCGCGGCTCGGGCAGTACCGAAGGCCAGTGCCGGGTGATCGAGCCGCTGCGTTCGATCCTCAGCTTCCGGCCGCTGAACCTGCTCGACGAGCGCTACCCGATGAAGGGCCCGTTCGACGTCATCTTCTGCCGCAACGTGATGATCTACTTCGACAAGCCGACCCAGCTCGCGGTCCTGCGCAAGATGATCCCGCTGCTGGCGCCGGACGGGCTGTTCTTCGCCGGCCACTCGGAAAGTTTTTTCCACGCCACCGATCTGATCAAGCCGATCGGCCGCACGGTTTACCGCCGCGCCGACTACAAGGGAGCCTGAGCATGAGCGCGATCGCGAAGGCGCGTGCCGATATCGCGTCACACCAGGCGCCGTCGGAGCCGAACGGTTACTACGACAGTCGGTTCAAGGCCGAGGCACTGAAGGTCCTTCCGGGCGAATACGTGGTCACCGACCGGGAGGTGATGTTGGTCACCGTGCTCGGCTCCTGCGTGTCGGCCTGTATCCGCGATCCGCTGGCCGGCGTCGGCGGCATGAATCACTTCATGCTCCCCGACAGCGAGGCCGGCGGTGCTGCCAGCGAATCGGCGCGCTATGGCGCCTACGCGATGGAAATGCTGATCAACGAGCTGCTGCGCCGAGGTGCCGCGAAGCGCCGGCTTGAAGTGAAGGTGTTCGGCGGCGGCGCCGTGCTGCCCGGCTTCACGGTCAACAACGTCGGTGTGCGCAACGGCCGCTTCGTGCTCGATTACTGCGCCGCCGAAGGCCTGGAAGTGAAGTCCCAGGACCTGCTCGATGTCTACCCACGTCGCGTCCATTACTTCCCGAAGTCCGGGCGGGTGATGGTCAAGCGCCTGCCGTCGGCCAACGATGCCGACGTGCTGGCCAGCGAGAAACTCTATCGCTCGCGCTTGCGCGAGGCCCCCGCTCAGGGCTCTGTCGAGCTTTTCTGATAACTGCCATGGACAGAAAGATCCGCGTACTGGTGATCGACGACTCGGCGTTGATGCGCCGCCTGCTCACCGAGTTCCTGACCGAAGCACCGGACATCGAAGTGGTCGGCGCAGCCCCCGATCCGATCGTTGCCCGCGACAAGATCAAGGTGCTCAATCCCGACGTGCTGACGCTCGATGTCGAGATGCCGCGCATGGACGGCCTGACTTTCCTCGAGAACCTGATGCGCCTGCGGCCGATGCCGGTGGTGATGGTGTCGTCGTTGACCGAGAAGGGCGCGGAAGTCACCCTGCAGGCGATGGAACTCGGTGCGATCGACTTCGTCACCAAGCCGAAGATCGACATCGAGGCCGGCATCCGCCAGTACTCGGACGAACTGATCGCCAAGATCCGCACCGCCGCGAAAGCCAAGGTGCGCGGCCATGTGCCGGCGCCGAATGGGTCGCGTTCGGCGGCTGTGGCGCCGACCGCGTCGCGGATCTTCCGCACCACCGAAAAGCTGATCGCCATCGGTGCTTCCACCGGCGGCACCGAAGCGATTCGCGAGGTGCTGGAACGGATGCCGGCCGATTCCCCGGCCATCGTCATCACCCAGCACATCCCGGCGATGTTTTCCGGACCGTTCGCGGCGCGCATGGACCGCAGCTCGGCGATGTCGGTCTGCGAAGCGAAGGACGGCCAGCAGATCGTGCCCGGCCATGCCTACATCGCGCCCGGTGACCGTCATCTGGAAGTGCGTCGCGATGGTGCCCGCTATGTCTGCCGCCTCACCGACGCGCCGCCGGAGAACCGTCATCGGCCGAGCGTCGATACCCTGTTCAAGTCGGTAGCCAAGCACGCTGGCGCCAATGCCGTCGGCGCGATCCTCACCGGCATGGGCGACGACGGCGCCCGTGGCCTGCTGGAAATGCGCCGAGCCGGCGCGCCGACGCTGATCCAGGACGAGGCGAGCAGCGTCGTCTGGGGCATGCCCGGCGCCGCCTACAAGATGGGCTCGGCGGATCGCGCCTTCCCGCTCGACGCCATCGCCACAGAACTGCTGAAGCTGTGCTCCGACAGACGGGCTGCCTGAGCGCGCGAATGTGCTCCAGCCCCGTACCCCGCAGGCCGATAAGACTTCCGTAAGCGGCCGCTCCGCCCCGAATCCGCTGCCACCCGCCCCGATCACCTGGACCCCCGACATGAACACCATCCATCAAAAACCCTGGCTGCTGCCGCTGTCCGGCACGGTGGTCTGCACGGCGCTGCACCTGGCGGCGACGCCGGCGGCTGGCTGGCTCGGTGCCGCGGCGGTGGCCGCGGGCTGGGCGGGCTTCGCGCTGCTGAACCGGCGCAGCCATGGTGCCGAGCGCCAGCTCGCCGCGATGCACGACAGCCAGCTGCAGCACCATCGCCAGCTGCTCGAAGAACTGCGCGGCGGCCTGGTCAACGAATCGGCCGGTGTCCAGCACGAAGTGGAGCGGGTCCGCACGCTGATCTCCGAAGCGGTGCGTACGCTCGGCCAGGCCTTCGAGCAGATGAACAAGCAGTCCCGAGCCCAGGAATCGGCGGTCGGCCGCATCCTCAGCCGCGCTGAGGGCGGGGCGGGCGGCGGCGGCGTCGACGTCCAGTACTTCGCGCGCACCGCCAGCCAGCTGATGGAAGGCCTGGTCGACATCCTCGCCGGGGTCAGCAGGCAGAGCGCGAACTCGGTGCAGCACATCGACGCGATGGTCAAGCATCTCGACGCGATCTTCGAACTGCTCGGCGACGTCAAGACCATCGCCGACCAGACCAACCTGCTGGCGCTGAATGCGGCGATCGAAGCAGCCCGTGCCGGCGAGGCCGGCCGCGGCTTCGCGGTGGTGGCCGAGGAAGTGCGCAACCTGTCGGAGCGCTCGACCAATTTCAACGAGCAGATCCGCAAGCTGGTGTTCAGCTCCAAGGATTCGATCGCCAAGGTCCGCGAGGCGGTCGGCGAGATGGCGACCCGCGACATGGGCGCCAGTGTCCACGCCAAGAACGAGGTCGGCCGCCTGATGGCGCAGGTCGAGGAGATCAACGTCGCCGTCGCCAGCAGCGCCCGCGAAGCTTCGCAGGCCGGCGAGCAGATCAACATCGCGGTCGGCCAGGCGGTGCGCTGCCTGCAGTTCGAGGACATCGCCACCCAGGCGCTGGGCGCTGCGCTGATCCACGTCAACCACCTGCGCCAGATCGGCGACGAGACCCAGAGCCTGCAGGCGGTGCTGGTCAACGAAGCGCTGCCGCAGCCGACCTACCACGTGCCGCCGCCAGCCCAGGCGCATGCCCAAGCGCATGCCCAGGCCAGCTACGTGGCGCCGCGCCCGACTCCGTCACCCACGCCGGCCACGGAAGCTCCGAAAGCGGACTGGCGGGTGCCTGCCCACAAGCCGGTGGCCCAGTTGTCGATGCAGGCAGGTGCCGTAGAGCTGTTCTGACGGCGACCCGATTTCGATCGCAAGATCGACCATTGGAACGTCGGTCCCGAGCACGCAAGGATTGCAAGCCCGGTGAGGTCGTCGGCCGTCCCTTCTCGGTCGACAACAGCTTGATTGCCGGGATTGGCCGGCCCGATGCACAGCTGGCAGTGTCGGGATCGAGCGAGAAACGGTGGCTGGAATCGCTTCATCCTGCGAGGGTCCGGCCTTGCAGGATGAAGTATTTCCGAAGCGTCCAGTCAGAAGCGGGCGTTGTCCCAGCGGTGGAAAGGCAGCTCAGAAGAAGGCGAAGGAGGTCAGTACCAGTACGCCCCATTGGCTGGTGGTGCGGAAACGAACGTCCTGCTCGCCGTCGGGCAGCGCCTGGTTTTCGTGGATACCTGCTCCCAGGATCTTGACTGCAGGATCGACGACCGCGCCGATCCCGATGTTGAAACTGCTGGAGTCGTCGGCCTTGTCATTTCGCTTGAAGCCGAGCATCCAGCCGATGCCGACTGCGTCGATGATCTTGTCGCCACCTGGCTGTAGGGCCACGAACGGCCCGGTTCCCCAGTTGACCTTGGATCTGTCCTCCAGGTTGGCCAAGCTTTTCACTCCCATGAACGAAACGGATGGAGTGAAGAAGTAATGGCTTTCGAGCATTACCCGTGCAACGTCGTTTCCCTTGTTGTCGACACGTACGATGCCGTTGACGACGCCCGCCTGGGCGACGCGATCGTGCTTGCCCAGATCATGGGTGACCGATAGGCCGACGCCGAAGTTCAGGCCGGCGAAGGTTTCCTGTCCGTTCTCAGCCGCTCCGCTCATGGGCACTCCGAGCCCGGTCAGCGCGGCTAACGCTCCAGCCCTCATCAGGTGCCTGCAGCCGAGGTCGCGTCGCCACCAAGTCGGACGATCGCGTCGAGTGTGGTGTCGGTTGAGGAAATTCCAGACCGACATTTGCCGGCCATGCCCTGCCGTGCCTTGAGCGCCGCCGATCATGGGCTGCCTGCTACTGTCGATGCCACTTGTTGGCTGTTTCATCTGCTACCCCCGTTGCATTGGGCCCCTCCGGATTCCCAGCCCTGCTGAGTAATGCGGGTGAACCTGATTGGTGACGAAATGTCCGCGTCTCCACCGGAGCCGTGGCGCCTGGACGCCGCGGCACAAACATCCCGGTCCGCGTCCGATACCGGGCATAGGCGCTTGCCAGTGGACTGGCCTCGAATTTCCGTTCCTCGACGCGCGCTGCCGCGACATAAATCGCGGCCATGACCAGCAGCGGCACCAGCATCAGCGGCTGGACGGTGGCGATCGGCGTGGCGAGCCAGGCGAGCAGGTAGGCGCTGTAGAACGGGTGGCGGATCCAGCGATAGGGGCCGCTGCAGACCAGGTGCCGGGGTTCGTCGTCGGAGAATGCGAAGCTCAGCGGCCGCTGGCGGTTGCTGAGCACCGCGAGCCAGAACAGCGCCAGGCTCAGGCCGCAGAGCAGCAGGCCGCTGGCGCCGGTAACTGGCGAGACGACGCCGAACAAGGGGATGCCGACCAGGCTGGCGAGGCCGAGCGCGGTGCCGAGCAGCTTGATCGCGTCGCTGCCGCTGTTGCTGCCGCCGGGCTCGGTGAAGAAGCGGTACATCCCCCAGTTGAAGCTCAGCAGGCAGGCCGCGAACGCCAGCAGCACGGTGCTGGTCGAGGCATCGAAGTGGAAGTGGTCGAGGATCATGCGGCGCTCCTCTGACCGGCAAGGCCGAGGGCCGAGGCGCGCGACAGGGCGCGGCCGATATCGACCGGCGTGCGGGCGATGAAGATCAGCCGGTCTTCCCGGGCTTCATCGATGCCCAGCCGGGCGAACAGACCGAAGCGCTTGCGGCTGATGATCTGGGCGATGCGTGCCCGCTCGGCCTCCGAGTAGCGCGTGGCCGTGGCGACGGCGCGCAGCGCGAACGGATGCTCGCCGTCGGCGCTGGCCGGAGCCCCCAGGCGTGCGCGCAGCAGTTGTACGAGGCGGCCGCCCTCACTGCTGTAGCTGCCGTCGAAGCGGGGTTCTACATTGGCCAGGAAGCGCGTCACGCCGAGATAGATGGTCGGCGACGCGGTGGTCGACCAGAGCAGCGCGTGGCGGCCCAGCGTGCGTTCCCAGGCCTGGGTGTCGACGATGCAGCGCTCGAACAGCGCCATGGTCGCGCCACTGTTCTTCAGGTCGGCACGACAGGCGCTCCAGCCGACGTGGACCAGCGGCAGGCCCTGGTCGGTGTCCAGGTATTCGCGCCCGGTCATGAAGAAGCCGGCCAACCGGTTCTGACGATCGCGGCCCAGATACAGATGCGTGCAGGCGGCGACTTCGCGGGCCAGGATCGCCGTCGCGTCGGCGTAGCTCGGCGCGGCGAGCAGGGCCAGTTCGGTGCGCAACCAGGCGTTGCGGCGCAGCTCGTCGCCGCTGACCAGTTCGATGGCGAGCGGCGTCATGGCGATGGGGCCCGATCGCCGGTGTCCGGCTGCCGGTACGAACCGTCATCCGCATCGTTCGGTGCCGGCACTGGTACTGGTCGAAGCGGGTCGACGACGGCATCGTCCTGCCGCCGCGGTTCGGACTTTGCCGGTTCGCCGCCGGGGGGCGGCGGTGACGGCCACCACTGGACGCCGCTGCTGCGCGCCAGCGGCAGCCAGTTCTCGAAGCGGATGGAGGAAGCGCCCATGGCCACGCCCTGCTGGAAGGTGTGGGGCAAGGCTCGATTCGGGGCCGGTCGGCAGTCCTAACGCAGTTCCAACCGATTGCTAACGAATTCGTGTCGCGGCGCTGGCGACCGAGTCGATGGCAATACGCCAACTCGATTGCGCCAATCTCGGGCAGATTGCCCAGGTCTGGGCGGGCAGACTTCCGTAGCCTGAGGCCAGGCGGCTCAGTCAGGATGGTGGTCGCCACCTGGCCGGTTCATCGGGAACCGGCGCGGCAGCAATGACGAGGAGAACTTCCGATGGCTGATGGACGCTTTGATGACCGACAGATCCAGTGGCGCCGTCTCGATGGCCTCGCGAACCTCGAATACACCGTGCTGAGCATCGATGAGCCGCGTCTGACCGCCGATGTGCTGTTCCGCTTCGCCGGCAACGGCCAGATCGCGCTGCACCGGCACCGGGCACTGAACCACACCTTCGTCGTGCAGGGTGAACACCGGATCTACGAGGCCGACGGCCGGCTGCGGGAAGTGCGGCCGACCGGCAGCTACACGATCAGCCCGGCCAGTCCGGAGCCGCATCGCGAAGGCGGCGGTGCCGAGGACGTGATCGTGCTGTTCAGCATCCGCGGCAGCGACGGTGTGCTGTACGAACTGCTCGACGATGCGCACAACATCATCGGCACGATCAGCATGCAGGACTTGGTGGCGCTGCACGCAGCGCAGCGCGGCGGCTAGGGTTCGTTGACCCTCACGCGGGTTCAGTCGCGCGCGGCGACCAGTTCAAGGAATTTTTCCGGCGTCACGGTCGGGTAGAACAGCCAGCCCTGGGCGTAGTCGACGCCGATTTCCTGGAGTGCTGCGAGCTTGCGGGGGTCGTCGACGAACTCGGCGACGGTGCGCTTGCCGGTGGCATGGGCGACCTGATGGATGGCGCGGACGATTTCCTGAGAGGCGCCGCTCTGGGCGACTTCCTTGATGAAGCAGCCGTCGATCTTGACCTCGTCGACCGGCAGGCTCTGCAGGTAGCCGAACGAGCACAGGCCGGAGCCGAAGTCGTCGAGGCTGAAGCCGCAGCCGACGCTGCGGAAGCTCTTGATCACTTCGGCGGCGATGTCGAGGTTTTCGATGGCGGCGGTTTCGGTGATTTCGAAGCTGAGCTTGCCGGCCGGCAGGCCGGCGTGGCGGACGTCGCGCAGCAGCTCGTCCATGAACCGGCCGTTGACGATCGAGCGCGCCGAAAGGTTGATCGACACGCTGTGCAGGCGATCGAGTGCGCTGCGGTTGTCGGCCAGCCAGTCGAGGATGAACTGGGTCGAGAAGCGGTCCAGCTCGCTGACCAGGCCGAAGTACTCGAGCGTCTCGATGGTGCCGGCCGGCACCGGCATGTGGACGCCCTTCTTTTCCATGCGCAGCAGGAACTCGGCCTTGCGCAGCTTCGGTTCGGGCCCGCGGATGTCCATGATCGGCTGCGGGTGCAGGGCCAACTGGCCATTGGCGAGCAGCCTGCGGAACATGGTGACGTCGCCGGCGTTGACCGGCGGCTTGCGCGGCGTCGTGCCACTGGTGCTGTGCAGGCTGACCTGGTTCAGGCCGAGGCGCTTGCTCTGCTCGCAGGCTTCGCCGGCTTCGGCGACCGCTTCGACCCAGTTGACGCCCGGGCGGACGACTCTGACGCCGATCGCCACCGAGACCGGGCTGTCGCCGAGCGGCGCATGGAAGTGCAGCGCCGACAGGCGATCGCGCAGGTCGATGGCGTCGTCGATCGCCACCTGGGTGTGGTCGATGATCCGCGCGGCGACGAATTCATTGCTCCACAGCCGTCCGGCGATGCCGTGCTTGCCGACCCATTCGCCGAGTACCTGCTCGACCTGGGCGATCACCGCGTCGCCCTCCATCGCGCCGGCGATCCGGTTCACCGAACGCAGGTGGCGGATGTCGATCAGGAACAGCGCGGCGCAGGGCTCGCAGGACCAGGCGCGCAGGCGTTCGATCAGCGTGGCGTAGCTGGACGGGGTCATGGCGAATCGCGAAGGGAGGCTCATCCGAGGCTATCGGCCGCACCTCCCCGCAACTGCAACCGTCCGGCGGCTTCGGGCCGCCGTCCGGCCCGGGTGGCTCAGGCGTTCAGACGTTGAAGCGGAAGTGCATGACATCGCCTTCCTTGACGATGTAGTCCTTGCCTTCCAGGCGCCAGCGGCCGGCTTCCTTGGCGCCGGCTTCACCCTTGAACTGGATGAAGTCGTCGTAGGCGATGACTTCGGCGCGGATGAAGCCGCGCTCGAAATCGGTGTGGATCACGCCGGCCGCCTGCGGGCCGGTGGCGCCGACCTTGACCGTCCAGGCGCGCACTTCCTGGACGCCAGCGGTGAAGTAGGTCTGCAGGCCGAGCAGGGCGTAGGCGCTGCGGATCACCCGGTTCAGGCCCGGCTCCTCGAGGCCGAGGGAGTCGAGGAAGTCCTTCTTGTCGGCCTCGTCGAGCTGGGCGATCTCGGCCTCGATCTGCGCGCAGACGACGACCACGGTGGCGTTCTCCTTGGCCGCCAGCGCTTTCACGCGCTCGACGTACTCGTTGCCGGCCAGGCCCGCTTCATCGACGTTGGCGATATACAGGCCGGGCTTGGCGGTGATCAGCTGCAGTTCCTTGACGATCAGCTTCTCGTCGGCGTCGAGGCTCATGCTGCGCACGGCTTCGGCGTTGTTCAGGTGAGCCTGCACGCGGGTCAGGCAGGCACTGCGGGCGATCGCTTCGGCGTTGCCGCTCTTGGCCAGCTTGTTCGAGCGCTCCAGCGCCTTGCTGACCCGTTCCAGATCGGCCAGCGCAAGTTCGGTGCCGATCACCTCGATGTCGCGGATCGGGTCGACGCTGTCCATGACGTGGATGACGTCGTCGTTCTTGAAGCAGCGGACCACGTGGGCGATGGCGTCGGTGTCGCGGATGTGCGACAGGAAGGCATTGCCCTTGCCCTTGCCCTCGGCCGCGCCTTCGACGAGGCCGGCGATGTCGACGAATTCGACGGTCGCCGGCAGCACCCGCTGCGGCTTGACGATCGCCGCCAGCGCATCGAGGCGCGGATCAGGCACGCCGACCACGCCGACGTTCGGGTCGATGGTGCAGAACGGATAGTTCTCGGCGGCGATCTGCGCCTTGGTCAGGGCGTTGAACAAGGTCGACTTGCCGACGTTCGGGAGACCGACGATGCCGCATTGAATGCCCATGGTTTCGAATCCTGTGTGCTGCGCTTTACTTCGTGGATGGGGGCGTGGAAGCCGGCTTGGCAGCCGGCGCCGCTGGCGGAGTGCTGTGCAGCTTCTGCATGGCTTTCTCCAGAGTCTGGGTCAGCCAGACCGGTACTGCGTTCATGGCGTCGATCAGGCCGTCGCGGATCAGCTTGTCGTCGGCGCTGTTGGGCCGGCCGAGCACGTAGCCGAGCACCTGATCCTTGGTTCCGGGATGGCCGATGCCGATGCGCAGTCGAAGGTAATTCTCGCCGAGATGCTGGTGGACACTGCGCAGGCCGTTGTGGCCGCCGTGGCCACCGGCGCGCTTGAGCTTCATCGTTCCGACGGGAAGATCGAGCTCGTCGTGGGCGACCAGGATATCGGCCGCTTCCAGCTTGTAGAACGCGGCCAGCGCCTGGATCGCTTCGCCGCTCTTGTTCATGAAGGTCATCGGCTTCAGCAACAGCAGCTCGTCGTCGCCGATCCGAATGCGCGCCACTTCGCCCTTGAACTTCGCTTCCATGCGGAAGCTGCCGCGATGGGCGGCGGCCAGCAGGTCGACGAACCAGAAGCCGGTGTTGTGCCGGGTGCGCTCGTATTCCGCACCCGGATTGCCGAGTCCGACGATGGCACGCAGGCGCTGTTCCGACATCGATGCCCTCCGCGCGGCACTGCCGCATCACGAAAAACCCGTCCGTTCGGCTGGCGAACGGACGGGTCGGTTGCTGCCGGGACGGCGAGCGTCCCGAAGCCCTACTTCTTCTTGGCTGGAGCAGCCTTGGTCGCAGCTGCCGGAGCAGCGGCCTTGGCGCCGCCCTTGGCGGCCGGGGCCTTGGCAGCCGCCGCTTCGGCGGCCTCGGTGGCAGC
>UEXO01000046.1_pt1 | contig 55990 bp, 49 predicted proteins | sample 4301131 | NCBI WGS metagenome assembly UEXO01 (sample SAMEA4773185, study PRJEB27434) | metagenome | biome: 2259; feature: agricultural soil; material: soil | place: USA | collected 2014-09 | depth 0.25 m | reverse complement strand
GGCGCGCGCGACCCAGGCACGCATCCGCGAGAACCTCTGGTGGGCGCTGGGCTACAACCTGCTGGTGCTGCCGCTGGCGATGACCGGCACCTTGGCGCCCTGGCTGGCCGCCGCCGGCATGTCGCTGTCCTCGCTGCTGGTGGTCGGCAATGCCCTGCGCCTGGAGCGGCTGCCGTCGCCGCCGTCACTGCTGCCGAACCTCGCGAGCTGAAGCCATGCCCAGCCTCTACCTGTTGATCCCGATCGGCCTCGGCGTCATCTTCGCCGCGATCGGCGTTTTCCTGTGGGCGACGGCCAACGGCCAGTTCGACGGGCTCGACGAACAAGCCGCGCGGCTGCCGGACGACGAGTTCGAAGATAAATAGCCCGGCGACCGCGGCGGTTTGACCGGGGTCAAAGCCCTGCGGATCGCGGCGGCCGACACTGGCCACCGTACTCCTCCGTCACACCCGAACGATGATCTGGCTGCCTGGCTCCCTGCTGACCGCACCCGCACTGCTGATCGCGGGCGCGGCGGCCAGCGTCCATTGCGCGGCGATGTGCGGTGCGCTGAGCGCGCACCAGACTCGCGCCTCGCACCGGCTGACGCTGCCGGCAACTCTCGGCTGGCTGCACGGTGGACGGGTGCTCGGCTACGGCCTGCTCGGCGCCGTCGCCGGCAGCGTCGGCCAGGGCTTGCTGCGCCATCTGCCGAGTCCTGACCTCGGCCGGCTGATCCAGGCCAGTGCCGCGCTGGTGCTGGTCGCCATCGGCCTGCACCTGTTGCGCCGGCCATTGCAGGCGCCGACCTGCTGCCAGGCCGCACCACCGCGTGCGGGCGGCAACGGCCGGATCGCCCTGCTGCTGCGCGGCATCAGCTGGGCGGCGGTGCCCTGTGGCCTGCTCTACTCGGTGCTGCTGCTGTCGGCCCTGGCCGGCAACGGCTTCGACGGCGGCCTGCTGGCCGCGGCTTTCGCGCTCGGCGGCACGCCGCTGCTGGCGGCGATCGGCTGGCGCAGCGCGCGAGGCGGCAACGGCGACTGGTCAAGACGGCGCAGCGGCTGGTGGCTGATCGCGGTTGGCACCGGCGGCTTTGCGGCTAGCTGGCTGCTGCCGGCGATCGGCGGCGCCGGCTGGTGTGCTCCCGGCGGTTGACCAATCACCCGCGCAAGCAACGGACATAAGAAAGCCGGCATCAAGCCGGCTTTCTTCGCCCCGCGATGCGCGGGCTCAGGCGGCAAGCGCCAGCGGCCTGACGATGCCGACCGCCGCCGCCGCATCGCGCAACGCAGCCTCGTCGAGCAGCCGCAAGCCACGACCGACCGGCGTCAACCAGCCCTTCTGCTCGAAGCGCTTCAGCGTGCGGCAGACCGTTTCATTGGCCAGCCGCAGATAGTTACCGACGTCACGCTGCGCCATCGGCAGACGCAGGCAACCGTCGATGCCGGTCCCGGTGCGCTGCCTCAAATGCAGCAGGAAAGCCGCCAGCCGCTGTTCGGCGGTGTACTCGCCGGCCAGGGCCATCGCCAGCGCCAGTTCGCGACTGACCTGTTCCATGACCCGCAGGGCGATCCCCGGCGTCTCGGTCATCAGCGTGTTCAGATCGGCCACCGGCGCGACACAAACCTGCGAGGGCACGACGGCGACCGCGGTCGACAGCGCGACACCGCCGGCCAGCGCATCGAGGCCGATCAGGTCACCAGGGAAGTAGAAACCGCGAATCCGCTCATTGCCGGCAGCGTCTACGGTGAATGCCTTGATGCAGCCGCCGCGCACCGAATACAGCGCGCGCAGACGATCGCCGGCCCGGTGCAACGCGCCGTCATCCGGCATCAGCGCCTGGCGCGGCGCCAGCATCTCGCTCCAGGCACCGGCCTGAGCGGCATCACCGCGATGGACGAGACAGCTGCGCACCGGGCACAGCTGGCAATCGGCTTTGAGTGGGGCGGTGGCGGTAGTGAGCATGGCAGAGAGGTCCGAAGCGAGGGCTGAGCCGATGGCGAAATGCTGCGCCGCCGCCGTCACCGCAACCATCCGCGCTTGCCGCAGACCGTTCGCGGCAACTACGTAGCGATACTGCGGCAAGGCCGTGAAACGCGGCCGCTACAGGCCTTTCGCTATACTCGCCACACACGCCTCCGGCGCACTCAGAAGCCGCTTTACGCCCTTGTACGCCGCGCACTACCACCTCCGCGAGCCGCCGTTTTCGATCGCCCCCGATCCGGCCTTCCTGTACATGAGCAGCCGCCATCAGGAAGCGCTCGGCCACCTGTTGTACGGCACCGGCCAGTACGGCGGCTTCGTGCAGCTGACCGGCGAGGTCGGCACCGGCAAGACCACGATCGTCCGCACCCTGCTCGCGCAGAAGCTGGACAACGTGGACATCGCGATGATCCACAACCCGCGCCAGAACGAGGTCGAATTCGTCGCTTCGATCCTCGACGAGTTGGGCGTCGACTATGCCAAACGCACCGGCGATCCGGCTGCGCAGTCGATCAAGACCCTGGTCGATGCCCTCAACCAGCACCTGCTCGCCAGCCATGCGGCCGGCCGGCGCACGGTGCTGATCATCGACGAGGCCCAGAACCTGCCGACGCCGGTGCTCGAGCAGGTACGTCTGCTGACCAATCTGGAAACCGACAAAGAGAAGCTGCTGCGGATCATGCTGATCGGCCAGCCGGAACTGGGCGACCTGCTCGCTCGTCCGGAGCTGCGCCAGCTGGCCAGCCGGATCACCGCGCGCTTCCACCTGACGCCGCTGACCGTCGCCGAGACGATCCTGTACGTCACCCACCGCCTGCAGGTGGTCGGCGGGCCGTCGGACTTGTTCACCGATACCGCGATGCGCCGAGTGCACCACTACGCACGCGGCATTCCTCGGCAGATCAACATCCTCTGCGACCGCGCCCTGCTCGGCGCCTACGCGCGCGGCCTGCGCGCGGTGACGCCAGCGATCGTCGACCAGGCGGCGGCCGAGGTGCTCGGCACCGCCCCACACCGTTCGAGCTTCAGCGAACTAGCCGGCCGCCTGCGTCCACGCGCCATGCCGCTGCCCTGGGTCGAATCGGCGCTGGCAATCGCCGCGCTGCTGATCGCCGGCGTACTGCTCAACCAAAGCCTCAATGGCGGCACGGCTGCCGCGAATCGCCCGACGGAAACCGAGGCAGTCACCCAGCCCGCAGCGAAGGCGCCGCTGCCGGCACCGGCGCCAGTGCCCGTACCCGTGCCTGCCCCAGCGGCGGCACCGGCCGAGGCGGGCATCGGCGCCCTGCGCGCGACCAATCAACCGCTGCCGGCGGTGATGGCGCGGCTGATCGGCCTGTGGCGACCGGGGCTGAACATCCCACGCGGCGAGAACGTCTGCCGGACGCTGGCCCGCAATGCCATCGATTGCTACAAGGGCGAGGCTGGCTGGGATGAGCTGCGCCAGATGAACCACCCCGCGATCCTGACGCTAGAGCTGGACGGCGGCGGTCGCCAGTTCGTGCTGTTGCGCGCCGTCAAGGGCGACGATGTGATCATCGATACCGCCGACGGCCCGCTACGCCTGCCGTACGCGATCATCGATCCCCTGTGGAACAGCGAATTCCTAATGCTCTGGCAGCGGCCGGTCGAGGAAGCCGAGATCAACCCGCTGACGCGTGGCGATTCGATCCTGTGGTTGCGCCGGACGCTGGCCAAGCTGGAAGGCAAACCGCTGACCGGGGCGCTACCGACCAATTACGGCCCCGAATTGAAGGCCCAGCTGCTGCGCTTCCAGGCCGCCAAGGGCCTGCCCGCCGACGGCATTGCCGGGACTCGAACCCTGATGCTGCTGGCCAACATCGCACCGAAACCCGGTACGCCGTCGTTGGAGGACGTGCCATGAGTCTGATTCTCGATGCCCTGAAGCGCGCCGAGCGCGAGCGCAAGCTCGGCCAGATGCCGGCAGTGCTCGAGGAAGTGGCGCCGCCACCCGCCGCACCCGGCCACAGATCCGGCCGTCGTCCGCTGCTGCTCGGCATCGCCGTGCTCGCCATCGCTGCGCTGGCGACATTCGCGTTCCTGCGCAGCGACCGCTCATCCCCGCTCCCGCCGGACAACGGCACGGCAGCCCCTGCAGAACTTGTCGAAGTCAAACCCGAGCCGACGGCAACGGCGCCGGCTGTCCCGTTGGATCCGGCGCCGGACGCGCTGATCGAAGACAGCGCCAGCATCGCCTCGTTCGACGATCTGACCGATGGCGAAGCGCAAGCGGAATCCGGGAACGCTGCAACCAACGATCCGGTGAGCGCAACCGACGGCGGCATGCGGGTCGACGATGGATCAACCCTGGTGACACCGTCCCTGCCGCCGGAACCGGCGCCTGCGCCGCTGGCCACTGCCAAGCCGGCGGCGTCGACGGTGATGAAGCTGGAGCCGAAGCCATCGGCAGTGGTGCCATCGTCACCGGCGAACGAAGCAATCGATGCGACCGTCGCCGAAGCCGTTCATCTCGCTGCAGAAAGCGACGCGGCGAAGGCGGCGCCACCGGGGCCGATCGTCCGCTTCACGCCCGACCGCATCGATGCCAATGTGGAAGCGCCTTCGGCTGCAGTGCCAGCGGTCGCCGAAGCAATCGCGCCGGCGCCCACACCCGTGGACCCGGCGCCGAATCCGGTGGCACATCCGACGCCGCCATCGGTATCGGCGGACGCCCACACCTCGACCCGCCGTCTCCGGGACATGCCGGCCAACTACCGGGCCGAATTCCCTCCGCTGAGCATCGATGTGCATGTCTACAACGAAAGCCCGCAGAGGCGCTTCGTGCTGATCAACGGCCGCCGATACCGGGAAGGCGAGGCGCTGGCCGAAGGCCCACGGATTGCCCAGATAGCCCCGGAAGGCATCGTTTTCGACTGGCGTGGTGAACAGGTGCTCTACAGCAGCCGCTGAGCTCCGCGATCGCCGTCTCGCCCAAGAAAAAGCCCGCCGTGGCGGGCCTTTTCATTGCCGGCCGATTCAGGCGGCGGCGGCCTTCGGTGCGCCGACCAGTTCGGCGATGCCGGCTTCCAGACGTTGCAGCCCTTCGGCGATTTCGGCTTCGCTGATCACCAGCGACGGCGCCAGACGCAGCACGTCCGGCCCTGCCACCAGTGCCCAGACGCCCCGAGCCAGGCCGGCACTGACGATGTCCTTGGCACGCCCCTTCCAGGCTTCGCTCATCGGCGCGCCGATCAGCAGGCCCAGACCACGGCTCGGTGCAAACACGCCGTAGCGGCGGCCGATCGAATCCAGGCCGTCGCGGATCAACTGGGCACGATGGTCCACCCCGGCGAGCAAGGCCGGATCGTTGACCGTGTCGATCACCGCCTCGGCAACCGCGCAGGCCAGCGGATTGCCGCCATATGTCGAGCCATGAGTACCGAAAGCCAGTACCTGCGCCGCTGCCTCGGTCGCCAACATCGCGCCCACCGGGAAGCCGCCGCCAAGGCCCTTCGCGGAGGTCAACACATCCGGCGTCACGCCATAGTGCTGGTAGGCGTAGAGATGACCGCTGCGGCCGACGCCGGTCTGCACCTCGTCGAAGATCAGCAGCGCCTGGTGCCGGTCGGCAAGACGACGGGCCGCCGCGATGAACGCTGGGCTCGCCGGCATGATGCCGCCCTCGCCCTGCACCGGTTCAAGCACGATCGCGCAGGTGCGTGACGACACGCCTGCTTCCAGCGCAGCGATGTCGTTGAACGGCAGGTGGCTGATGCCGGCCGGGATCGGCTCGAAACCCTGCGTGTACTTGGCCTGGCCACCGACCGACACCGTGAACAGGGTGCGTCCGTGGAAAGCGTTGTAGAACGAGACGATCTCGTGCTTGTTCGGGTTGATCGAATTACCGTAGCGACGCGCCAGCTTGAACGCGGCCTCGTTCGCCTCCGCACCCGAGTTGCAGAAGAACACGCGGTCGGCAAACGTGGCGTCGACCAGCTTCTTGGCCAGACGCAGCGCCGGCTCGTTGGTCATCACGTTCGACAAGTGCCAGAGCTTGCCGGCCTGATCGGTCAGCGCCGCCACCAGCTTCGGATGACAATGGCCCAGCGACGTCACGGCGATGCCACCGGCGAAATCGATGTATTCGCGCCCGGCTTGATCCCACAGTCGGCTGCCCTCGCCGCGTACCGGCACGATGTCGGCGGGCTGATAGTTGGGAACCATGACCTCGTTGAAGGTCGAGCGGGTGACGTTCATGTTCTGCACCTGCGGGACTGCCGCGTCGAAAAGCGCGTGGGGAATTCCACGCGACATTTTGCCAGTTCGCGGCAGGCACCGATATCGCTCGATGCCTCGACGGCGTGCCACCGGAACCGGCGGCACGCTGGAACCGCGGCCTGCCTCAGAGCTGTCCGGGCCTATTCAGTTCGCGGAACCGGATCCGGGTCGAGGAACGACGCCGCATGTTGACGACACGCGGCGCGCGGGCACCCGCGGGAACTCGCTCGCGGATCAGCTTGAGCACGCTGCGGGCGACCTGGTCGGCCATGGTCGGTGTCGATACCGAAAGCGCCATCGCCAGACGTTGAGCACCGGTTTCGGTCAGCTGCCAGGCACCCGGGCGCGGCGCGGTCAGACTTTCCGCAGTCACCAGCAGCTCCAGCGCCAGATAAAGATCGGAATGCCGCAATCCGGTAACGCGCCACTCGTTGCGCAGCGCCTCCAGCTCGACGGCCGCCTCGGGTTGGGCATCGAGCCCGTTGAGCACGTCGTAGAGCGCGTATTCGAAAATGCTGTCGTCGATTCTGAGCATGGCGTTTTTCCTTTTATGGGTACTGTCCTCGGAGGTATCGGCAGCGCGCTGCCGTCCCGGATACCCTAAGCACCTCATTCGGCGGCAACGGTAGTATCCGGCCGACAAGCGGAATCCTGAATGCTTTCGATATCCCATCCTTTTATACGGACGAAGTCCGCCGAAGTTCCGCTAAAAAGACGCGGACTCTGCGAGCTGAAGCACAGATTCTTAGAAAATGACTGATTGCGCTGTCATTCTTTTCGCGAAGAAAAGCAGCCCTACAACCGATATTCACCAGGACCCCTACGATGATTCTTGATGGTTCCGTTTCCGCAGTCGTGACCGGTGGCGCTTCAGGCCTCGGCGAAGCCACTGCCCGCAAGCTCGCCTCGCTCGGCGTGAAAGTCGCGATTTTCGACATGAACGAAACGCGCGGCGAAGCGCTGGCGGCCGAACTCGGTGGCGTGTTCTGCAAGGTCAACGTCACTTCGGACGCCGACGTCGATGCCGGCTTCGCGAAGGCCCGCGCGGCGATCGGTCAGGAACGGATCCTGGTCAACTGCGCCGGCATCGCGACTGCCGCCAAGACCGCGGGCTTCGACAAGAAGTCCGGCGAGATCAAGCATTTCGCCATCGATCAGTGGGAAAAGACCATCCAGATCAACCTGATCGGCACCTTCCGCTGCATCGCCAAGTCGGCTGCCGGCATGATCACCGCCGCCCCGCTGGAACACGGCGAGCGCGGCGTGATCATCAACACCGCCTCGGTCGCGGCACAAGACGGCCAGATCGGCCAGTCCGCCTACTCGGCCTCGAAGGCCGGCGTGGTCGGCATGACCCTGCCAATCGCCCGCGACCTGATGAACGACGGCGTGCGCATCAACACCATCCTGCCGGGCATCTTCATGACCCCGATGATGGCCGGCATGCCGCAGAACGTGCAGGACGCGCTGGCCGCGTCGGTACCGTTTCCGAAGCGCCTCGGCGGCCCGGCCGAATACGCCAGCCTGGTCGTCGAGATGTGCTCGAACGGCTACTTCAACGGCGAAAGCGTGCGCCTCGACGGCGCGATCCGGATGGCACCGCGCTGAGCCTTGATGCCAGGGCCTAGCCCGAGCCGCGAAAGCGGCAGACTTGAAAAGCCCGCGATGGCGTGATCCATCGCGGGCTTTGCCGTCGCCGGCAGCGGCTCATGCCACTGTCACTGGCAGTCAGACGCGGAATGACCTGCGGTCGACACTTGGGCGTCAGATCGCATCGAGCGGGCTGCGGACGCATTTGCCATCTCGATTCAGCACACGGGTATAGATCGGCACCGCGCTGACATCGGCATGACCCAGCAGCTCTTGCAAGCTACGGATGTTGTAACCCCCTTCCAGAAGGTGGGTTGCGAACGAATGTCCCCACCACCGGGTGCGCTGCGGCTGGCCGTGGCCTGAGTCAGCTCGGCGGCCTTGGCGGCGCGATGGTGGGCGTCGCAGATGGTCACCACCGCCGGCCTCGCGAACAGTTTCGGCAGCCAGGCCATGGCCTGCTCGCGCATGTGGATCGTTGACACCAAGGACACCGACCTGCCCGCTTCGTCGTCGGCACCCAGGCGTTCGGCGACCTCGTTCGACAGGTGGCGCACCGAATAACAGGGCGCCATCAGGCCGAGATGACGGACGACGTCGATAGCTTCTTCGGCCGACCAATCGATGTCGGTGAGGAATTCCGTTGTCACCGACAGGCGGACCACGCGGCCCGACCCCCGCTGGTCGCCGGGCCACCACTCGAAGCCGTCCGCGGTTTCCTCGCAGCGGGAGGCATCGGCATACCAGACCGCAGGCAGCCGCTCGCAGAGTTCGGAAATCCGACGGTCTTGGCTCATCGTGGCGCAGCCACTTGAACGACGCGGAATGATGCCAGCAGGAGGCGCCTGCTGGCCCTGCGCCGAGATGGAAGCACGATCTCCGCGTGAGACAGGCTTTTAGATCAGCGCCCGCCGATCAGCGGCAGGAACAGCGCCGGGTCCGGCAGGGTCAGGCCGATGTGCCTGGCGACACCATCAAGCTTTGAACGGGCGCCGGATTCCAGTTGCGCCAGCAGCAGGATCACCGGCCGGATGTCTGGCAGCTGGAATACCGCGCGGACGATGTCGGAAAAAATGATGTCGTCCTGCAGCACCGGCAGATTGATCACCCGTTTCTGCAAGCGCTCGTCCATGCGGGCGACGATCGGCAGCAGAACGTCCCAGCGGCCGATCTTCTGGGTGTTGCGGACGATGGTGTTCAGGGCCGCTTCCGGCAGTTCGCCGGTGATCGCCGCCAGCTTCTGCTGCAAGCCGACGTCGACGCCGGAAATCAGCGCCAATGCCTCGCCCCACAGCTCGGCACTGCCGTTGGCCGCGTGCTCGACGACGCTCTTCAGCCGCTCCGGGGTCAGCTGCTCGACGATGTCGCCGAGCCGGCCGGTGTCCTCGGCGAAGAACGCGATATGCAGCAGCTTCGCGTCGTCCGGAATCGCTTCGACAACCGCAGGAATCACCTCGAGCGCAATCAAGTCGATGAAGCGACCCATGGTCACGTATTCGCCACGGGCGGCCAGCTCGCGAGCGATCGCGACGATCAGATGCTTGGGGAAGCTGCCGACCAGCTCCTGTGCCGAGCGCGGGTCCAGGTGCATGCAGGTGTCGACCATGAACGGCAGCTTCAGCTTGCCGGCGATCTCGATGGCCCGCGAAGCCGGCACCAAGCCGCAAACCCGGGCGCAGATCAGCGGACCGATCACCTTCTCGATGATCAACACCAGAATCGGGATCGGCAGCAGCCGGCTTGCTGTTGCCATGTTGTGGAAGCGCTTGCGATCGGCGTCGAACATCGCCGCCGTTGCCTGCTCGCGCAGACTGCGGATGGTTTTCGGCTGCAGCGCGCCGAGCCAGTCCAGGGACTCCTCGGCAATGTGGCAGAGGCGCGCCAGCTTGATGATCTCGGCGCGGTGGGCCAGCGTCAGCTTTGCGAGTGACATGGTCCGGCGTCCTTCAGAGATCGAGGATCTTGCGTACCGCGCCACGCAGCAGCATCGGCACGTGGCTGAGCGACGCGGTCAGCGCCTCGTCGACATCCGCTTTCTGCTTGCGCTTGGCATCGGCGAGCAGCTTGGCAAGCTCGGCGAGCTGGTCGGCATCCAGCCCGTCGAGTCCTTCCGGCGGCGCGCGGTCCAAGGCGGACCGCAACGCTTCCAGCGACGCCGCTCGCACATCCGAATTGGTCATGGAGCCAGCGCTCAATGTGCGGTCTTGGCCGGTGCCAGATTGGTCGGCATCGCTGCCGGCGCCTCGCCCGGCTTCGGCGGGAACAGGAAGGCGGCGATCGCCGGCAGGCCGAGCACGGCGCCGAACATGTTGGCGGTGAACATGAACAGCAGCAGCAAGCCCATGTCGATCTGGAACTGCAGCTGCGACAGCAGCCAGGTTGACACCGAGGCAGCCAGGGTAACGCCAGTGAAGATCACCGCCTTGCCAGTGCCGCGCAGCGTTTCGAAGTAGGCGACGCGCAGCGACTTGCCCTCCTTCAGGCCCGACATCAGCACACCGTAGACATAAATGCCGTAGTCGACGCCGATGCCGACCGCCAGCGCCAGCACCGGCAAGGTGGCGACCTTCATGCCGATGTCGAGCGCAGCCATCACCGCGTAGCCCATCTCGGAAACCAGGGCCAGCGGCAGGATGATGCAGACGATGGCCTGCCATTCACGGAAGCACATCCACAGCAGCACCAGGATCACGGCGTAGACCAGCAGCACCACACGCCCTTCCTGCTCGTGGACAACCTCGTTGGTCGCTGCCATCACGCCGACGTTGCCCGTGGCCAGCGCGAAGTTCACCGGGCAGTCCTTGGTCATGCCTTCATAGGCGGTCTTCAGGTCCGACTGATTCTTGCGCGCGGCGTCGAGCACTTCGGCCGTCGCGGAATCGCCGAGCTTGAATACTTCGGCGTTCGACGCCTTGAGCTTCTGGAAAGTGTCGTACTTGGTCGCGCAGTACTCGGGCTTCACGTCCGGCGCCTTGGCGTAGAAATCCCTGGCGTTCTCGTCGTTGAACTTCTTCACTTCCTCGACGATGTGGCTGATCGTCTCGGCCTTGTGATCCTTGGTGAACAGGTAGATCGCCAGCGCGTCGCAGTCATCGTTGAGCAGGCCGGTCGAGGTCGGCACCAGCGCCGTGGCCTGGGCCAGTGCGAACTGGTTGCGCGGCAACACCAGCGCATTCAGGCGCCCTTCCGACAGGCCCTGGTAGACCAGCTTGGCGAAAGTCAGCAGCGACAGCGTCGACTGCACGCCGGCGGTGTTCTCCATCTTCCAGGCAAAGCGATCGGCCTGATCCATCAGCTGGTAGCTGACGCAGCCGTTCGGCTTGGTTTCAGCGATCACCTTGAAGATGTCGACGGCGATCTGGAAGTTGTCGGTGATCGCGTTGAAATCCTGATTGAAGCGAGAATCCGGACGCAGTTCCGGCACCCCTTTCAGGGCATCGCCGATCTTCAGATCCGCCTTGCCCCACAGCGCCCAGCCGAGCATCGCGCCGCTGGCGGCGATGACCATGGTCGCGACCGCCGGCTTGGTGACGCCGGACAGCCACCACCAGATCGGGTCGAGCTTCGCGTCCTTCCTGGTCTGCCGCGCGATGAAGGCGTTGACGTCCTTGAGCCGGACCATGGTCAGCCAGATCGGCACGAACATCTTGTTGGCGACGATGATTGCCAGGCCGCCGAGCACGGCGTTGATCGACATCTCCTGGATGATCTGGATCTTGATCAGGTAGATGGTCGCGAATCCGGCGACATCGGTCAGCAGCGCGATAGTGCCGGCGATCGCCAGGCGGCGGAAGGTCTCCAGCGAAGCGTCGAAGCTGGACTTGCCGGCATGCACCTCGTCGACCCAGGCATTGACGTACTGCACGCCGTGGCTGACCGATACCGCGAGGATCAGGAACGGCACCAGGATCGCGAATGGATCGACGCCGTAGCCGAGCGTCTTCAGCAGGCCCATTTCCCAGACCACGGCGACCACCGACGAAAATAGCGGAATCATCGCCAGCTTGAACGAGCCGCAGTAGATCCAGAGCAGGAATCCGGTGATCACCAGGGTCAGGCCGAAGAAGCCGGCGACTTCCAGCGACGCCTTGGTCATGTCATCGACGATCTTCGCGAAGCCGATGATGTGGACCTTGATGCCATCCTTCTCGTATTTGGCGCGCAGCTGTTCGAGATACTGGCCGACCTTGAGATAGTCGAGCTTCTCGCCGGTCTGCGGATCGATCTCCAGCAGCTCGGTGAGAATCATCGCGCCGCGCTGGTCGTTGGTGACGATGCGGCCGATCACCTGCGCCTTGGCGACATTGGACTTCACCTTCTGCAGCACTTCCGGCGTCGGCGCGTAGTCCGGCGGGATCACCGTGGCGCCGGACAAACCGCCCTCTATATTCTCGACATAGTTGACGTTCGGCGTGAACAGCGAAGTGACCTTGGCGCGATCGACGCCGGGCATGAAGAACACTTCGTCGGTGGCCTTCTGCAAGGTGCCCATGAACTCCGGCGTGTAGATGTCGCCGCTGCCCTCGTCCTTGATCAGTGCCACCAGCACCGTGTTGGCGCCGCCGAAGTCGCGGTAGTACTCGCGGAACTTTTCCATGTAGGGATGTTCCAGCGGCACTGATTTCAGCCAGCCGGCATCCGGCTTCAGGCGCGCCATCTGCACCGTGAACAGCAGGGTCAGGACGATCAGGATCCAGTGCGTCAGATGACGCTTGCCATAGATGACGGGTTCAACGGCCTTGAGGATCTTGTCGGCCCAGACGCCGCCTACTGCTGCACCTGCCATATGCCTTCTCCGCTGGTTCTAGTTGTGGGCGCGCAGCAATCAGTTCGGACGGGCAAGCAACTGCACGCCCGAAGTACCGACGACGATCAAGCCGTCCACGGCGGCCAATCCCATGTTCATGTTGATATTGGTCGGCAGCTGCACGCGGTTCAGCGCCGCGGCCTCCAGATCGGCCTTCATCACCCGTCCATTGGCGCCGAACAGCAGCACCGCGCCGTCGTCGGCGACCGAGCCGCCGAACAGGCTTTCGGTATCCTCCGACGCGAGGCGCACCCAGCCGGCAACTTCGCTGACCGGGTTGGCGTTCTGGCTCGACGCCTCCGGGTTGGCCGCCAGTTCGCGCAGTGCCGCGAGATCGGCCTCGCTGAGCGCCGCGGCGGCGGCGATGTCCTTCATGTAGAAAGCATTGCCACGCAGTCCGAAGACGACGGCACCATTGGCACCAGCCGGCACGGCACCGAAATAGGAACCGGTGTATGGAGATTTCAGCTGCTTCCAGCTCCCGCCCTGATCTGCTGACACGGCCAGGAAGCCGCGCTCGCCGCTGAGCAGCAGGCTGCCGTTGCCGAGCTTGATCAGGTTGTAGAGATTGGGTTGGTCCTCGAAGACCGGCGATTCGGTCGCTTCCCAGGTCTTGCCACCGTCGGTCGTGCGCTTGAGCATGCCGTTGCCGCCGACCACGAGGCCGTTGCTGGCGTCGAGGAACAGGATGTCGAAATACGGCTTGCCCCAGGCCGCATCGAACTGGGCAAGCTCCCAGCTTTTGCCACCATCGGCGGTCGCCAGGATGGTGCCGTCATAGCCGACGGCCCAGCCCAGCTGATCGTCGAGAAAACGGACGCGCACCAGGGTTGCATCGGCGGGCGTCAATACCTGCTTCCAGGCCTTGCCATCGCTGGACAGCAGCACGCCGCCGCGCTGACCGACCGCCACATAGCCGCCACCGGCCTTGGCCACACCGAGCAGCAGACCGTCCGCCGCCCTCGGCGCGAGTACCGACGGGCGCGGCACCAGCGTGGTGTCGGTGCCGGTGTCCTCCTCGCCGGAAGCCGTTTCCTCCTGCGCGAGCAGATAGACCGGAAATGCGACTGCCGCCGCAAGCGCCGAGGCCAGCACGGCCTTGCGCAGATTGATTCGGTGACGATTCATGATTCTCCCCGGTGTACTGGCGACACCTTCAGCGAAGAGCCGGCGAGTCCCCTCGCCGGCCCCGGTGCCCGATGGTTCCGCTACTTGGACTGCGACTTGCGGTTCAGGCTGCCCGGCGAGAAGTAGTCGTCCTTGAAGCTGATCTTGAAGTCCGAGATCTTGTCTTCGTTGGACAGCGCGGTGACGAAGTAGCGGCCGCTCTGGAGGTCGTAGATGACTTCAGGAATACCGGTGACGGTCGGCACGAACGGCACCGAGATCAGCTGCGCTTCCTGGACTTTCCAGAGTTGATCGCGAGTGTCGTAGTCGTCCACGGCCGCGATCGCCCAGCTGTCCTCGTCGACATAGAAGCGACGCTTCTTGAACTGGTGGCGCAAGCCATCGCGCAAGGTCGCTTCGACGACCCAGACGCGATGCAGTTCATAGCGGGACAGGTTCTGGTTGATGTGTCCGGGACGGATGATGTCCTTGTACTTGATCAGCGGCGCGTTGATCAGGAAGGAGTTGTAGGCGATGTAGATTTCCTTCTTGCCGACCAGCTTCCAGTCGTAGCGATCGAGCGCGCCGTTGAACACGTCGACCTGATCGTTGAACTGCTCGCCATCGGTACCGATGTAAGGATTGTCGTAACCGACGTCCGGCGCCTTGTTCACGCGGCCCAGACCGGGGTTGAAGATCCAGGCATTGCGGCCCGAGCCTTCGGCACCCGAGGTTTCATGCACCAGGGTCAGCTGGCCGGCGACCTTGGCCGGCGCAACGACATTGGAGAGGTAGTACAGCAGGATCTTGGTACCCGGATTCGCTTCGGCCAGGTTCGAGTACTTGAACTTCACATCCTCGATCAGCTTGGTGATCTTGTACGAACCGTCGGCCTTGACCACGGCCTGATTGTTATAACGCTTCACCGCCGAACCGCGGTAACGCATCTTGTGATTCCAGATCACCTCGGCACCGCTCTTCGGGATCGGGAACGGGAAGCCGAGCACGGCACCGTTGACTTCATCGGTGCCGACCAGTTCCGCCGTCGTCGCATTCTTGATCGTCGCCGCATTGATCTCGTCCGGGAAGAACGCCGAGCGCAAGGTCGGGTAGACGATCATCTTGTAGGTCGGGTATTTGGCAAACATCGCCTTCTGCCCTTCGGTCAGCTTGTCGCCGTACTTGGCGACATCGGCCTTGGTGATGATGAACAACGGCTTCTCGTACTTGCCGCCACCGCCGATCTGCTGGCGCTGTTTGGTCGCCAGCTTGCTCAAGTCCGGCGGCAGCTTGGCGATGATGTCGTCGATCTGCTTGGAGATCTTCGGGTAATCGGCGAGCGTGAAGGTATCGAGATACTTCAGCAGCGCGTCGAAATCGCCCGGGCTCTTGCTGCGGATCACTTCGAACTGCTGACGCAGTTCTTCGAGCTTGGCCGGCGTCAGTCCTCGCACTTCGGCGTCAAAGTTCTTGCCGCCGATCCAGGCTGGGATCGAGCCATCGGCATTGGCCCCGGCCACTGCGCCGACCGGCGTCAGCTCCTTGCCGAGTTTCGCGGCGTCGTCGGCCGTAGCCTTGGCATATGTGTTTGCGCTGCCGGCTAACCCCACCGCGCCGGCAAATATGAACAAACCTGCTCGTTTGAACATCGGTGCTCTCCTCACAAGAAAACATGGCCTGCTGATGCTGCCCACAGGAGCCGGCGTCTTTGCCGGTGTTCCTGCCGAACAACGATGACGATCTGGACCGAAAGGTGCTGGTTGCCCAGCGCGAATCGGCTCCATTTCAATTCAAAGACTGGACGGGCCCGCGGCGGATCTCCCGCTCAGAACGTGTAGCCGATCTGGAACGCGATCACGTCCCGGTCGCGCTGGGTGTTGACGGTACTGCCGCCGGTAGAGCCCTGGTAGATCAGCTGGCCGGACCACGGCCCGCCATTCTCGATTTCGGTAGCCAGCGCGTAGGTGATCCGGTCCTCGATGAAGTTCTGGATCGGCAGTGGTGCGATGCCGTAGACGTCGTGGCCGAAGAAGATCGACGGCTTCAGATTCAGGCCGAGGAACAGGTTGTTGTATTCGAAGCGGGTGAATATCCGGTAGCCGCCAGAGAAACTCGAAGCGAAGCCCTTGGTCTGCTGGGTCGGCACCAGCGAACGGGTATCCGGGGTGCCGTTCGGCTGGCCGGTCCCGTCGGCGCCAGGGCTGGCGTGAGTGCCATTGTTGTCGCCGCCCTCAAGCTGCAGGCGGCTGCGGTTCGGCATGCCGTAGACATGGGTCAGGCCGACCTCGACCAGGATGATCACCTGGTCGGCACCAAAGGGATTTTCCGAAGCGCCGATCGCGCGAATGCCGGTGATGTCGAGCTGATCGACCGGAAAACGCTCGTAGCCGTTGATGCGCTGGTTCGGCTGCACGTCGATGCCGCGATACAGCGACAGGAAATCCGGCACCGCGCTGCGCGACGACGGCAGCGTGACGCCCTGCGCAGCCGCGGGCAGCAGCACCGGCAGGCCGTTCAGCAGTGCCGTGACCATCCCGAGCAACTGCTGCGGGTTGGACGTCGTGATGTCGCCGATCGAGCCCTGCAGCGAAGCGATCGTCTGCTGAACGAACTCCGCCGAAACACCGAGTGTGATGTCCTGACGCGGCAGCGATGGCTGCAGGCCGGAGAAGAAGACGTCAGACGCGGCAACCTGCAGCGGCATGTTCGGGCGGATCGAGTACTCGCCGGCCACCGACCATTTGCCGATATTGGTGTTGAAGCTCATGCCGACCAGCTGGATGTTCTCTGGAAAGGCGAAGAAGACTTTCTCGGTATCCAGCGGCGCCGGCTCGAGCCCGGATTCCGGGTTAAGGCCAACGAAGCCATTGCAGGCGGTGAATGCTTCGACGAAGCCGGCCGAGTTGCGGGCGCAGGATTCATCGGTGGCGATGACGCTGAAGTATGGCAAGCGGCTGTGGTAGTTCAGCGCGTAGAAGCCAAGCTCGGTGCCACCGTTGAAATCCGGCAGATACCAGGTGAACTTGCCGCCGACCTGGCCCTGGTTGTTCGGCTGGGCGTACTTCAGCGGCAACACGTTGGCAGTGAACGAGGAATTCGAGATCGCGTTGATCGGGAACGGAATCCGCTGCAGCCTCAGCGGATCGTCGTGGAACTGGCCGATCGAGATGTTGAAGTTGTCGTTCCTGTAGAAATCGAGATCGGAGTTGAAGGCGCCGCCCGGATCAGTCACCACCGGTCGCCAGGCCAGCTGATAGATGAAGTCCAGCGACATGCCCTCGCCGACCTGGGTGTTCAGCGTGAATAGCGGCGTGGCGCGGAACACTTCGCTGATCGGCGTACCCGGATGACGCAGCAGACGTCCGTCCGGCGGCTGCAATTCGTTGACGGCGTTCAGCGCCAGGAAATTCGACTCGCCCCAGCGGACATGCTGGTAGCCGATCGTGGCATTGAAGTCGTGCTCGTAGAGCTGGAACGAGCGGCCGATGAAGGCATCCTTGATCTGGAGATCCTGCGCCAGCGGGGCGCCACGTCGATACGGACGTCCTTCGTGCTCGGGCTGGAAGGTGGTATCCGGATTGGTCTCCGTAAACCGGTAGTTGACCGGATCGAAGAAGGCGATGAAGCCGACCTTGAAGTTCCAGTCGCCATAACTGCCGGCCGCCTCGGTCGACAGCTTGGTGATCGCCGCCACCGGCGACCACTGGCGGTAATTGAGATCGCCGTCATCCTTGTTGACGCCGAGGAAGGCGCCAGGCGCATCGACGAGGCGCTGATTCGGCTCGGGATCGCCGGTGAACGAAAGGCAGCCGTCCGGGCACAGCCCGGGGTTAAGATTGAGCTTGCCGATCAGCCGGGAGTCGGCCTTTTCGACACGGAAGGCACTGCCCACCGACAGCGTGCTCTTCCAGGTGCCGACGAACTCGCCGTACTCGAAGTCGATCGCCTGGGACGGCGCATGGAAAACGAATGCAGCCAGTGCCGCGCCGCTCATCAGCTTCTGTTTCATCAGCTCCCCTCCGGGTTCAGCGCCGCATCTATGCACGGCGTTTTCTTGTTGCTTGGATAGTACTCGCGACCTGTGAAAAACGAGTGTCTCCAGATAGTCCAGCAGCGGTCAGGCCCCGAGTAGGCCCCGACCCACGAAATGCACGTAGTCACGTATCAGGTCGTCGAAGCGACCGGAGTAAAGCGGCTCGCCGACTACAAACGGGGCATGGCGCAGATTGCCGATCACGGTCAGGCCGTAGATCGTCGAACTGAGTCCCAACAGCACCTGCAACTGCAACTTGTCGCGCGGCTTATCTGGCATCAACGCCGCAAACCTGGCCTCGATTGCCAACAGGAAAGACGAAACCTGCTTGAGCAGCATTGCCTGGCCAGCATCGTCACCATCGGCGGCAAGGCGGGCGATGAAACGGATCGCGTCACGACCGGTTTCGTCGGTGTGAAAAACCCGGATCACCGGCATTACCAGGGCCTCGACAAGGTCTTCCGGGCCCAGGACACCTTCGCGGTCTCGCTGCGCGACCATCGCCAACGCGGCGTCGAAGTGCGGTTCGAACAGCTGGCGCACGAAATCAGCGATTGCAGCAATCAGCCCTTGGCGATCGTTGAAGTGGTAATGAATCGCCGACTGATTGGCCTGACCTGCCTTCTGCACGATCTCGCGCAGTGAAACCGCCCCGATCGAGCGTTCGGCGTACAACTTCATCGCTTCGCGGATCAGCACTTCCCGGGTACCGGTGCCACCGTCCGCACCACGCGATCGCGTCGCCTTGAGCTTCGCGGACTTGGTGACAGAAGAGGACTTTTTGACAACCATCAGCATGGGCGGAAAACCGGCTCCAGCATTAATGCGGTGCCATTACGATAGACGCATTCAGGTTTTGACGGCAAGCCCGTCGCGAACATTTTTTAGGGAGTGTCAGCAATGCCCGATTCCAGCCGCTCGACCAATGTCAGCCCGACTGCCCATTACACCGGCTATGTCTGGGCCCGTCATGGCCTGGGTCCAGCGGCATTTGCGACCTTGCAAGGAAAGCTGCTGTTCACAGCGGCTCGGCCGGCACTGGCGCTTAGTCGCGCGCTCGGCGGCCCGACGCTGGAAGGTCTGCTGTTGGCCCGCCACCGGGTCATCGATCAGCGGCTGGAGGCGGCGATAGCGGCCGGCAGGGTGTCGCAGATCATCGAAATTGCTGCCGGCCTGTCGCCGCGCGGCTGGCGTTATGCCAATCGGTACGGCCGACGCATCCGTTACATCGAAGCCGATCTGCCGGGCATGGCGGCCAGGAAGCGGGGCTTGCTCGCCAGCATTGGCAGTTCCGGTTCGGAGTTCCATCGTGTCGTCGACATCGATGCTTTCGCGACATCTGGACCGGCAAGTCTCGCCGGTATTGCCGCCACGCTCGATTCCAGCCAGGGCACGGCAATCGTCACGGAGGGATTGATCAACTACTTTCCATTAGCTGCAGTGACGGGCCTGTGGACTCGAATCGCCAGCATCCTGCGCGACTTTCCACATGGGCTGTATCTGTCGGACTTGCATCTAGCGGCAGAAAATCGCTCGCCTCTGATTCAGGCCGGCGTCGGCCTGCTGTCGGCCTTCGTTCGCGGACGCGTGCATCTGCACTTCCGCTCCACTGAACAAGCCGTCCTTGCATTGCATGAAACTGGATTCTATTGCGCTGCCCTGCATTCACCAGCAGACTTCAGGAATACATTTCCGGATTGTCGCGATCCGGCTGCGAGTCTGGTGAGAATCGTCGAAGCGTCCGTCTCTGCAAGCTGATAGCGGGATCCCGTCAGCACGGTCACCGACCGACCAGCCAACGATTGAATCCACATCCATAGAGCCTGAAGCGAATTGCATTCTTCCTGAAGATCCACTCCCGGCCTGGCACTCCAGAACCGGGAGGTGGGAACCTTGAATGGCGAGGATCAATGCTGGACGTTCAGGCTGTAGAAAGCGACCTGGGTTGCTTCGCTGGCCGCGTTGCCGACATTCGGAGCCGAGCTGTATGAGCCAGCCTTGAAGTAAACCGGCACCTTGTTCCACGCCGTGGACGTAACCTTGTTCACCGTCTTGCCATTGATCGTCACCGAAGCCATCGAACCGATCCACTGGATCCGGTAGCTGATCTTGTCACCCAGCTTGACGTTGGTGGCGGCGACAAAAGTCTGATAGGTCTTGTTCGCGGGATCGGTGTAGTACTTTGCTTCCACCGTGCTCTTGGCGCCGTTGTAGTAGACCAGGATCATCATCGACGACAAGCCATGAATCTGGCCGATGATCGCCTTGCCCGTCTTGTTGGCGACCTGGTCAACACGCAGGGTCGCCGTCATCGTGCCGCCGATCGCATTGGTCCACTCAGTGGTGCCAGCGCCAGTGTAGAGCTCGCGCAGCTCCGAACGCGTGTGATCGCCACCCGAGCCCGGGCTGGTCGTCGCTCCATTCGCCGGCGCGTAGAACACCACGGCGCCCGTCGTGTCGGTATAGAAATACTTCGACGAATAGCCCGGGTTGGCGATGAGCTGGCTCGGCTTGATCTCGACCGACTTGCCGGTTAGACCACCCGTGCTGTTGACGGGCAGCGTCAGCTTGAACTTGGAGAGATCGATCATCAGCTTCGGCGCTGTGGTCGTCGCGGTAGCAGCGCCAGCGGTCGAGGAAATGAGCAGGGCGAGGGCGGCGAGGGAAACGCTCAGGGGCTTGATTTTCATGATCTAGGCTCGTTGGGTCTGGAAGGAGAAGTGCCAGTGAAGTGCTTGGCGTGAACGAACCTTAGTAGTTAAAAAAAACGACTTGCTTTTTCCACCGACCAACGGAATCCATCGAAGGGAACAACGGTTTTTCGCCGCGATTTCCACTGGAATCGCGACGTTTTTGTGACGCGGTCCGCGCGAATTGGGGCCAACAAACAAGGGCTTGCACGCCTCCTGAGCTGCGTGTCAGCAAGTTTTCGACAGCCTCGTCCACAGCCCTGCGGGATTGGCTGCCCGTCCCCTCGCTGGAGTTTTGTGAACAGTTGTTCCACTATTCACTGTAGAGAGCGACGAGGAGCCCATCGCGATGAACAACCGGACCGGCCAGACAGGCCGCAGCAGCAAGCCGATCGAACGCCGCGACCGACACTTCGATCTGTCGACCGTCGACCTGCGTCGCTGGCATGGCGGCAGCGCGCAAATCAGCCAGTTCTACAACGCGATGTCGCTGTTCTTTCCGGAAGGCGAGCAATTCTTCATCGACGCGGTGCGCCATTACCGGGATCGCATCGAAGACCCGGCGCTGCTGGAAGCCATCCGCGGCTTCATTGGCCAGGAAGCTATGCACGGCCGTGAACACCGCGCCTACAACGAGCAACTCGCCTCGCTCGGCTTCGACGTCGCGCTGCTGGAAGGCCGGGCGGTGCAACTGCTCGACTACGCTCGCCAGCACCTGACGCCTATCCACCGATTGGCGGCAACGATCGCCCTCGAACACTTCACCGCGATCCTGGCCGATGCCGTATTGCGTGATCCGCGCCTGATGGAACACGCCGATCCTGTGATGGCCGCGCTGTGGCGCTGGCACGCGGCCGAAGAGACCGAGCACAAGGCGGTTGCCTTCGACGTGTTCAGGGCGGTGGCGGGGCAGTCGCCGCGGGCCTACCTGCTGCGCAGCACGGTGATGATGACCATCACCCTGCGCTTCCTGTCGCAGACTGCGCGCACCGAACACCATTTGCTGCGTCAGGACGCCCAGCACAGCAGCCCGCGCGGCTGGCTGTCGCTGACCAACCACCTGTTCGGCCGGCCAGGGCTATTGCGACAGATCGCCCTGCCCTGGCTCGCCTATTTCCGCCCCGGCTTCCATCCCTGGCAGCACGACAACCGCGGCTTGCTGAACGGCTGGCTGGAGCAGGATCAGGCCCTGTCGTCCGTGGCGCAGGCGGCATGAGCCAGCAACGTTCCGGGGACCGGATTCGGCTCGGCGACCTGTTGAAGGGCGCTGCCGCCACCTTGCCCGACTGGCTGCCGATCCAGCGGGGGCTGTGGAACCTGGCGACCCGCAAGCCGACTTCGATCGGTTCGATCGGCCTGCAACTGCAGAAGATCGCCGAGGCCACGCCGCACGCCACCGCGCTGAAGTTCGACGAGCGGCGCTGGACCTACGCCGAGTTCAATGCCTGGGCCAATCGCTGTGCCGCTGTCTGCCGCGCTGCCGGTGTCAGGCGCGGCCAGGTGGTCGCGATCCTGAGCAGCAACCGGCCGGAGACGCTCGCGGCGATCGCCGGCGTGGTCAAGCTCGGCGCCGTCGCCGCGATGCTCAATCACAACCAGCGCGGCAAGGTGCTTGCCCATTCGTTGCAATTGAGCAAGCCGGTGCTGCTGATCGCCGGCGAGGAATGCGCGGACGCGATCGCCTCACTGGTCGGTGAAGACGCACTGGCCGAACGCTGCGTGAAATGCTGGGACGGTGCCGACACTCCCGAAGGCTGGCTCGACTGGAGCGCCGAATGCGATCGCCAGCCATCGAGCAATCCACCGGAAACCGCGACCATCCAGCTCAAGGAAGCCTGCTTCCACATCTTCACCTCGGGCACCACCGGTCTTCCCAAGGCCTCGGTGATGAGCCACTACCGCTGGCAGCGTGGCATGGCCGGTCTCGGCCAGATGACGCTGCGCCTCAACGGCGACGACACCCTCTACTGTGCCCTGCCGCTCTATCACAACAATGCGCTGACGGTCAGCTGGGGTGCGGTGCTCGCCAATGGTGCGGCACTGGCCCTGTCGCGCAAGTTTTCGGCCTCGAAGTTCTGGGACGAGATCCGCAGCTACGAAGCCACCGCGTTCTGCTACATCGGCGAACTGTGCCGCTACCTGCTGAACCGGCCGCCGAGCAGGCAGGATCGCCAGCATCAGGTCCGACTGATGGTCGGCAACGGTCTGCGCCCCGAAATCTGGGACGAATTCCAGAACCGCTTCGGCATCGAGCGAATCGCCGAGTTCTATGGCGCCAGCGAATCGAACCTCGCCTTCGTCAATGGCTTCAACCTGAGCAAGACTGCCGGCTTCTGCCCGCTGAGCTACGCGATCGTCGAATTCGATACCGACGCCGAAAGCCCTGTCCGCAATGCCCGCGGCCGGATGAACAAGGTCGCCAGCGGTGGCGTCGGCCTGCTGATCTCAGAAATCAGTGAGCGAGCGCCGTTCGACGGCTACACCGACAAGCGCGCCAACGAAGCCAAGCTGCTGCGCGACGTGTTCAAGCAGGGCGATTGCTGGTTCAACACCGGCGACCTGGTCCGTGACCAGGGCCTGCGCCACATCCAGTTCGTTGACCGGGTCGGCGATACCTTCCGCTGGAAAGGCGAGAACGTCGCGACCACCGAAGTCGAAGCCGCGCTCAACCAGATCGTCGGCGTTGAACAGGCGGTGGTCTATGGCGTGCAGTTGCCCGGTGCCGACGGCCGCGCCGGCATGGCATCCTTGACCTGGACCGCGCAGCGCTTCGACGGCAAGCAGGTCGCCAGCGCCCTGCGCGCGGCCTTGCCAGCCTATGCGGTGCCACTGTTCATCCGCCTGCGCAAGGAGCAGGAAGTCACCACCACTTTCAAGCACCGCAAGGTCGACCTGAAGCGCGAGGGCTTTGACCTCGCCGAAGTCAGCGACCCGCTGTACCTGCTCGACACCGACGGCTATCGCCGGCTGACGCCAAGGCTGCACGCGAAGATCGTCGCCGGCGAACTGCGGCTGTGACCACTGGCAGTGCCCTCGGCAGTCCTCACCCGCTCCCTGCATCGTCCCTGAAGCCATGAACATCAATCTCGACATCGAGCGCCGCCTGCTGCTACCGATCGACCACGCACGCGCCCTGAGCCTGCTCGACGATCTCGAAGGCACGATCGGCCGCTTCCCGAATCTGAAGCAACTGACCCGTCTCGCCGACGACAGCTATTTATGGGAGATGCGGACCATGGGCGTGCGCATCGCCAAGATCGCGCACGACCTCAGCTACGCCGCGCGCTACGAGATCGACCGTGAGGTCGGCGCGATCCGCTGGCAGCCGCTGCCGAACCACGGCAATGCCCGCATCGGCGGCGAGATCCGTCTCGCGAAGAAAGGCGCAGAGACCGAAATGCTGTTCAGGGTCGCGGGGGTCATGAACGACGTCCCCGTGCCTCTGCTGTACCGGCCGCTGGCCGGACCGTTCATCGTCAACAAGATGAGCGTGCTGATCGAGCGCTTTCTCGCCCGTACCGGCACGGCGCTGACCATGGAAATTCCCGTCAAAACCTTCCCGAAGAAGAAAATCTCATGAGCACTGCTGATGCCCTGATGGGCCGTGGTCTGCGCATTCTCAACCGCGTGTCTGCCTCGCCACTGATCGACCGGTTCGGCCTGCGCAAGTCGGCCGAGCGCCTGCTGTTCCTGACTTCGAAGAATGCCTTCAGCGCCGCCGGCAAGGTCGGCCGCCAGTTCACCGCCGTGCAGAAGCTGGCCAAGCCGGCGCGGCTGGTGAAAGTCCCGAGCCGGGCGCTGTTCGATCTGACGCCCAGCGAAGAGCAGCAGATGCTCAAGGAAGCCGTGCTGGCCTTCGCCAGCGAGCAGCTGCGTCCAGCAGCCGTCGCCGCGGACGCTGCTTGTGCCGCGCCTCCGACGTTGCTGAATCAGGCGGCCGAGCTCGGCGTCGCGCTGATGGGAATCCCGGAAGCGCTCGGCGGCGCTGGCAGCGAGCGCTCGGCGGTCACCAGCGTCCTTGTTCATGAAGCGATGGCCCAGGGTGACCTCGGCCTCGCCGTCGCCTGCCTGGCGCCGAGCGCGGTATCGACTGCCCTGGTGCTCTGGGGCGACGAAGGCCAACAGGCCAAGTACCTGCCGGCCTTCGCTGGCGAAACCCTGCCGCCAGCCGCGCTGGCAATCCAGGAACCGCGTGCGCTGTTCAATCCGTTCGAACTGCAGACCACCGCGAAGGCCACGCCTCGCGGCTACCTGTTGAACGGCGTCAAGTCGCTGGTGCCGCTGGCCGCGACCGCCGAACTGTTCATCGTCGCGGCGAACCTCGAAGGCCACGGCCCGGCTCTGTTCATCATTGAAGCCAGCGCTGCGGGTCTGAAGATCGATGCCGAACCGGCGATGGGCCTGCGCGCCGCGGCGACCGGCACCTTGAGCCTGAACAAGGTCGAACTGCCCGGCGATGCACTGCTCGCCCGTGGTTCGCGGGATGACTATGCCGAGTGCATCGCGCTGAGTCGCATCGGCTGGTGCGCGCTGGCGGTCGGCTGTGGCCAGGCCGCGCTCGACTACCTGATTCCCTATGTCAACGAGCGCGTCGCCTTCGGCGAGCCGATCAGCCATCGCCAATCGGTGGCCTTCAACATCGCCAACATCGGCATCGAACTGGAAGGCATGCGCCTCGCCACCTTGCGCGCCGCCTCGCGCGCCGAGCAGGGCCTGGACTTCGTTCGCGAAGCGGCGATCGCCCGCAAGCTCTGCGCCGACAAGGGTCTGGTGATCGGTTCCGACGCCGTCCAGCTGCTCGGCGGTCACGGCTTCGTCAAGGAGCACCCGGCCGAACGCTGGTACCGCGACCTGCGCGCGGTTGGCGTGATGGAAGGCGTAGTGCTTGTTTAAGCCAACAAAATTCCTCACGCGGAATAGCCGGGACGCAGAGAAAAGTTCTGGAGAATCTTCTCCTGCTGTTGTTCTCCGCGCCTTCGCCCTCGTGGCATGCCACTCGACCGAATGAAACCGCTTTTGCTGTTTGCCGAGCTCACCACATGATCAATCTCGAATCCCCGAAGAAGTTTTCAGCCCTCGCGACGCAGGCGCACCAGGTTGCGAAGGAAGTGTTCCGGCCGATCTCGCGCAAGTACGACAGTGCCGAGCATGCCTATCCGAAGGAGCTGGACATGCTCGCTTCGTTGCTCGACGGGATGACCGCCGGCGGTGGCGCGGCCGGTGCCGGTGCGGCCGGTGTCGGCCGCGGTGCCCGTGAGGACAGCGACGAAAACCGCAACGGCTCGAACCTGTCATCGCTGGTCGGCGTCATGGAGCTTTGCTGGGGTGACGTCGGTCTCTTGCTGTCGATGCCGCGCCAGGGGCTTGGCAACTCGGCGATCGCCGCCGTCGCCAACGAGGAGCAGCTGGAGCGCTTCAAGGGCCGCTGGGCGGCGATGGCGATCACCGAGCCCGGCTGCGGCTCGGACTCGGCCGCGATCCGTACCACGGCCGTCAAGGATGGCGACGACTACCTCCTCAACGGCGAAAAGATCTACGTCACCGCCGGCGATCGCGCCGAGCTGGTGGTGGTCTGGGCGACGCTCGACAAGAACATCGGTCGCGCGGCGATCAAGAGCTTCGTCGTCGAGAAAGGCACGCCGGGCTTCGAACTGGTCCGCCTCGAACACAAGCTCGGCATCCGCGCTTCGGACACCGCCGCCTTCGTGTTGAAGGACGTCCGGGTGCCGGCAAGGAACCTGCTCGGGGATCCGGAAGTGAACGTCGAGAAGGGCTTCGCCGGCGTCATGCAGACCTTCGACAACACTCGTCCGCTGGTCGCCGGCATGGCCCTGGGCCTGACCCGCGCCGTGCTCGAGGAAACCCGCCGCGTACTCGAAGCCGCTGGTGTCGCCATCGACTACGACGCGCCGGTGATCACCCAGAGCGCCGCCGCCGCGCAATTCATCGGCATGGAAGCGGACTACGAGTCGGCGCGCCTGCTGACCCTGCAGGCGGCGTGGATGGCCGACAACCGCAAGCCGAACTCGTTGCAGGCCTCGATGGCCAAGGCCAAGGCCGGGCGCACCTGTGTCGATGTCGCGCTGAAGGCGATCGAGCTGTGCGGCTCGATCGGCTACAGCGAAACCTCATTGCTGGAAAAGTGGGCGCGCGACGCGAAGATTCTCGACATCTTCGAAGGGACGCAGCAGATCCAGCAGTTGATCGTTGCCCGTCGTCTGCTCGGCAAGTCCTCGGCCGAACTGCGCTGAAGTCTCGTCGTCCTCCTCCGCGATGCGGGGGAGGACGGCAGCCCTCAGAGCCGCGCCGCCAGCCGCGAACCCTGATCGATCGCCCGCTTGGCATCGAGTTCGGACGCGACATCGGCGCCACCAATCCGGTGCACCGGAACTCCGGCCGCCTTCAATGGCGCTTCCAACTCGCGCAGGGGTTCCTGGCCGGTGCACAGCACGATGGTATCGGCCTCGACCAGCATCGGCTTCTCGCGCTTTTCGCCGAAGCTGACGTGCAGGCCGCGCTCGTCGATGCCGTCGTAATTGACGCCGGACAGCATCTCGACCCGTTTCATCTTCAGGGCCGAGCGATGGATCCAGCCGGTGGTCTTGCCGAGGCCGGCACCGGGCTTGCCCTGCTTGCGCTGCAACAGCGTCACCTGCCGCGCCGGCGCCGAAATCTCAGGGCGCTTCAGGCCGCCGCGCGTCGATGAGGGATCGCCAACGCCCCACTCGGCGCGCCAGAGAGCCAAGTCCAGCGTCGGCGAATGGCCTTCGTGGACCAGGAATTCTGCGATGTCGAAGCCGATGCCGCCGGCGCCGATCACCGCGACTCGCTGCCCCACCGGCTTGCGGCCGGCGAGCACGTCGATGTAGCTGAGCACGTTCGGGCCGTCCTGACCCCGGATCTTCGGATCGCGCGGCACGACACCGGTGGCCAGCACCACTTCGTCGAATTTCTGCGCGAGCAGCGCCGCAGCATCGACCCGCGTATTCAGGTGTAGGCGCACGCCGTGACGTTCGATCTGGCTGCCGAAGTAGCGCAGCGTCTCGTGAAACTCTTCCTTGCCGGGAATCCGCTTGGCCATGTTGAACTGGCCGCCGATCTCGCCGGCGCCGTCAAACAGGTCGACCGTGTGGCCGCGGCTCGCCAGCGTGGTGGCGCAGGCCAGCCCGGCGGGGCCGGCGCCGACCACGGCGATGCGCTTCGGCGTCGCCGTGCGGTCGAAGTTCAGCTCGGTCTCGTGGCAGGCGCGCGGATTGACCAGGCAGGACGCGACCTTGTTCTGGAACGCGTGATCGAGGCAGGCCTGGTTGCAGGCGATGCAGGTGTTGATCTCGCGTGCCAGGCCGCGCGCGGCCTTGTTGACGAAATCGGGGTCGGCGAGCAGCGGCCGCGCCATCGACACCATGTCGGCGCAGCCATCGGCCAGCACGGCTTCGGCGACTTCCGGCGTGTTGATGCGATTGGTCGCGACCAGCGGAATGCCGACCTCGCCCTTCATCTTTTTCGTCACCCAGGCGAACGCGGCACGCGGCACCGAGGTGGCGATAGTCGGCACCCGCGCTTCATGCCAGCCGATGCCGGTGTTGATGATCGTCGCCCCTGCCCCCTCGACCGCCTTCGCAAGCCGCACGGTTTCATCCCAGGTCGAGCCGTCCGGAATCAGGTCGAGCATCGACAGGCGATAGATGATGATGAAGTCGCGGCCGACCGCTTCCCGGGTGCGGGCCACGATCTCCACCGGCAGGCGCATGCGGTTGGAATAGTCGCCACCCCAGGCGTCCTTGCGCTTGTTGGTGTGGGCGCTCAGGAATTGATTGATGAAATAGCCTTCCGAGCCCATCACTTCGACACCGTCGTAACCAGCTTCACGCGCCAGCGACGCACAGCGGACAAAGGCCTTGATCTGGGTCTCGACACCGCGGGCCGACAGCTCGCGCGGCTTGAACGGCGAGATCGGCGACTTGATCGCGCTCGGGCCGACCGCGAACGGGTGATAGCCATAGCGGCCGGTGTGCAGGATCTGCATCGCGATCTTGCCGCCCTCGGCATGCACCGCGTCGGTGACCATGCGATGGCGCTGCGCAGCCGAATGGGTGGCCAGCGTACCGGCCAGCGGCTTGGCCCAGCCGACGATGTTCGGCGCCACACCGCCGGTGACGATCAGGCCGACGCCGCCGCGGGCGCGTTCGGCGAAATAGGCCGCGAGCCGCGGCGTATGTTTCTTCGCATCCTCGAGACCGGTGTGCATCGAGCCCATCAGCACCCGGTTCTTGAGCGTCGTGAAACCGAGGTCGAGCGGGGCCAGCAGGTGCGGATAGGAAGCGGTCATGAGCATTACCGTGAACAGTCGTTTCGATGACCGTCACTGTAGGCAAAAACCTGCTCGCCTGCTGAAAAATAAGCGGCGCGCCTGCGCATTCAACGGTAATGCTGCACTCCGCGCGGCGGCGCGGAGCCGCTATCAGGCATAGCGGTCGACCAGTCCGCGATGGCGGGCCACGGCTGCGGCCAGCCGCTCGCTGGCCGCTGTGACAGCGACACGCTGATCATCGCGACCGTTGATCATCCGACCCCAGGCTGGCGCGCCTGACTGGCTTTCGCCGTTCGCATCCTGATGTCCACCCTGCCTCTGCGACTGCGCCTGGGTGCCGATCTGGGCCTGGCCCAACTGCAGGCCATCGGCCGCCAGCCGTTCGCGCAGCTGCGGCAGGGTCGATTCCAGCGCCGCGCGGGCGGCGGGGTGATCGGCGCCGAACCAGACATTGGCGGTCTGGTGCTCGACGCGGATACGGACATCGATCGCGCCCAGTTCCTTGGGATGCAGCTGCAGGCGCGCTTCCTGGACACCGGCTTCGCTGAGCCAGCGCAGGCGTTCGCCAAGGCGTACCGCGGCATCGGGACCATCGAGCGCCAGCGGTTCGCCGAAGGCGTCGAGCGCTGGCGGCTGACCAGCTGCGGCGAGGCTGCCGGCATCGACCTGCGGCATGGCCACGGTGACGGCCGCGGTCGAGCGCTCGTTGCCGACAGCGGCGGCCAGCGACACCGGCAGCTCGGCTTTGCTTGCCAGCTGGTCGAGCGCGGCGCTCAGCGTCATGTTCTGGTCTGTGGTCAGCGGCTGGTCGCTGGGCGTGAAAGCCGGCTCGGCTCGGGCCATGGTGGCGGCATTGGCATCGGCTGCAGCGACGAGCGCCGAGTCAAAGCCACCTGCCGCGGTGTCGCCCGTTGTCGGCAGGGACGAGGCGAGGACTCCGGCATCGGCCTTCAGGACGCGGCTGCCACCCGAACCGCCAGCGAGTGCCGACAGCGCCGCGGCGTCATCGCTGTCAGCACCGGTAGCCAGTGATACCACGACGCCGCTGCCCGGCGGTGGCAGTGCCGGCGGCGGCTCCCTCAGCGCCTGCAGCCAGGCCGGCAGGGCCTGCGTTGCATCAGCGGCCTTGGCCGTATCGTCCTCGTCACGATCGCGCTCATCACGGTCACGATCGTTGCTGGCGCCCTCGATACCCTGGTCGTTGTTGTCGGTCTTCGCCGCCTTGCTGGCCTTGGCCTCGCTGCCGGTAGTCCGAATTTCGGCGGGACCGGTGCCCATCAGATCGGAAAATGGTGCGCCGGCCTCTTCCTTACCGGCCGCCCGATCGTTGATGGCGCTGGCCCGCGCCGAGGCGCGCGAGGCGGCAGTGACTGCCGGATTCGAGGTCGGCAGGACGGCGCTCATGAGCGTTCGCTCGCGATGAAGTGGCGCATGGTCGCGAACTCATCCGTCTCGCGCTGGCTGCGCTTGTCGGCAACTCGGCGGGCTTCGAGATCACCCTGCACCTGCAGGTGCTCGGCGACTCTCAGTTCGCGACGGCTGGCGAGCCAGCGCTCGTTCGCTTGTTCGACTCTGGCCTTCTCGGCTTCGATGACGCCGAGCTGGGAGTTCAAGGCTTCGATCAGCTTGCCGCAGAACCGGCGCTGGTTTTCCAGCAACAGCGGCGTCGGCCGCTGGTGCGGACGGTTCTGGTAATCCTCGAGATAGCGCTGCAGCTCGCCATGCAGCGCCTGCTGCTCGGCCAGCCGCAGCTGCGCCTTCGCCAGCGCAGCCCTGGCTTCATCCTCGTTGCGCTCGGCAACCCGGTTCAGCAGTTCGAGACGAACCTGGGAAAGGGCCATGATTCTTTGTCCTTGAGGTCGACTTCAGGGAAACAGGTTCTGCAGCGCGGCGCGCGCAGCCGGGAACATCGCCGGCTCGTGCACGTCCTGGCGCAGGAAAGCTTCGATACGCGGCCATATCGCCATCGCCGCATCGACCTTGGGATCGGAACCCGGCTTGTAGGCGCCGATGTTGATCAGGTCGCGATTGCGCTGGTAGGCCGACACCGTCTGCTTGAAGGCGCGGACGCGCTTCTGGTGATCGAGCGGCGTCACTTCGTTGGCGACGCGCGAGATCGAGGCTTCGATGTCGATCGCCGGATAGATGCCGGCATCGGCGATCGCGCGGCTCAACACGAAATGGCCGTCGAGGATGCCGCGAGCGGCATCGGCGATTGGATCGTTCTGATCGTCGCCCTCCGCCAATACCGTGTAGAACGCCGTGATCGACCCGCCACCGGGCAAGCCGTTGCCGGCGCGCTCGACCAGCTTGGGAAGTTGCGCGAACACGCTCGGCGGATAGCCGCGAGTCGCCGGCGGTTCGCCGACGGCCAGGCCGATTTCGCGCAAGGCCTGCGCGTAGCGACTCAGGGAGTCCATCAGCAGCAGGACATTCTTGCCCTGGTCGCGGAAGGCTTCGGCGATCGAGGTCGCCAGCCAGGCGCCGCGAACGCGGGCCAGCGGCGAGCGGTCGGCCGGCGTGGCGACAACCACGGCACGCTTCAACGCTTCCGGGCCGAGGGCGTTGTCGATGAAATCGCGGACTTCACGACCGCGTTCGCCGACCAGGCCGACGACGATGATGTCGGCCTGGGTGTAGCGAGTCATCATGCCGAGCAGGGTCGATTTGCCGACGCCGGTGCCGGCGAACAGGCCGAGGCGCTGACCACGGCCGACGGTCAGCAGGGCGTTGATCGCGCGCACGCCGACGTCGAGCGGTTCCTTGATCGGCGCCCGGGCCAGCGGATTAATCGGCATGGTGGTCGCCGGGCGCCGTTCGCAGACCAGGCGGCCGAGGCCATCGAGCGGCTCGCCCTCGCTGTCGAGCACGCGACCGAGCAGGCCCTCGCCGACCGGCACCCGCGGCATCCGCGCCATCGGAATGACCCGGGCGTTGGGCTTGAGGCCGGCCATTTCGCCGGTCGGCATCAGGTAGGTGCGGTCGCCGCTGAAGCCGACCACCTCGGCTTCGAGCATGCCGCCGTCGGCATTGACCACCCGGCAGCGGCTGCCGATCTGGCTCTGGCAACCAACCGCTTCCAGGGTCAGGCCGACGACGCGCTTGAGCACGCCTTCGACGACCACGGTGCGTGAATTGGCGGCGCGATCGGCGGCCAGCGTCAAGGATCTGGCGAGGCGGTTGTCGCGGGCGGCGGTCAGAGCGGTCGAGGCGGTCATTACCGCTCCCCGAGCAAGGCCTGGGCCACCGAGGCAGCACGAGTATCGAGACGGGCATCGACCTGGGCCGAATCGGTGACGATGCGGCAGTCACCGCGCATCAGCTCCTTGTCCGGTACCAGTTTCCAGCCGGCGTAATCGTCCGGCAGGGTCAGCGTGTCGCGGACCAGATCGGCATCGGCCGGATGCAGGTGGACACGGGCATCGCGGCTCGGCGTGGCCAGCGCGCCGAGCGCTTCGCGGACGATGCCGGCGATCGCTTCCGGCTCCTGCACCAGAGTGGTCTGGGCCAGGCGACGGCCGACTTCCAGGGCCAGCGCGATCATCGTCCGCTCGACTTCGGCGTCGAGATCCTTCAGCGGCCGCGCCAGGTGTTCGAAGACCACGCGCAGCTTGTCGACCTGCTCGCGCACCTTGGCCGCGCCATCGGCATAGCCCTGCGCCTGGGCTTCGGCATAGCCGCGGGCATAGCCGTCCTCGTAGGCAGTGCGCTCGAGCTGGTCGAGATGCTCGGCGGTATGCGGAGGTGGTGGCGGCGAATCCGCCGGATCGGCAAACGTTGGCAGATCCCAGCGAGTCGCTTCACCGACGGTTTCGGCGCTCCAGTAGCTCGGTGCGTTCGCCATCAGGAAATCGCCTGTTCAGCGCGTGGGCGGGGCATCAGATGAAGGATTCGCCCTTGCCGCCGAGGGTGATCTCGCCGGCATCACCGAGGCGGCGAGCGACGGCGAGGATTTCCTTCTGCGCAGCTTCGACATCGGCGAGGCGCACCGGGCCCTTGGCCTCCATGTCTTCGACCAGCATGTCGGCGGCGCGCTTCGACATGTTCTTCAGGAACTTGTCGCGAATCTTCGGATCGGCCCCCTTCAGCGCCAGGCCGAGCTGATCGGTCTGGATGTCGCGCAGCAGGGTCTGGATGCCGCGATCATCGATGTCGGCGAGGTTGTCGAACACGAACATCAGGTCCTGGATGCGCTGGCCGAGGTCGCCGTCGGCCTCGCTGATCTTCGACACGATCGCCGTTTCCGACGCGGTGTCCATCAGGTTCAGGATGCTCGCCGCGACCTTGACGCCGCCGACGCTGGACGCCTTCAGGTTGGAGCCGCCGGAGAACTGGCGCTCCATGATTTCATCGAGCTCCTTGAGCGCGGCCGGCTGGATGCCGTCGAGCTTGGCGATCCGCATCAGCACGTCGGTACGCATCCGCTCCGGCAGCTGCAGCACCACTTCGGCGGCCTGGTCGGGATCGAGGTAGGCGAGCACGATGGCGACGATCTGCGGATGCTCGTTGCGCACCAGGTCGGCCACCGCTCGGGTCTCCATCCACTTCAACGCTTCCAGGCCCTTTGAATTGCGGCCGAGCAGGATGCGGTCGATCAGGCCCGAGGCCTTGTCCTCGCCGAGCGCGCCGACCAGCACGCGGCGCACGTAGTCGTCGGCGCCGACGCCGAGGCTGGTCTGGGTATCGAGTTCGGTGACGAAGCTCTCCAGCACTTCGGTGGCGCGCTCGCGCGACACATTGGTCAAGGTTGCCATCGCCTGGCCGACCTTCTGCACATCCTTGGCCCCCATGTGTTTCAGCACTTCGGCGGCTTCCGCCTCGCCGAGGGACATCAGCAGGATCGCTGCCCGCTCCGGACCCGGAATTTCCATTGAATTGGCAGTTCTCGCCACGGTGCTCATCCTTCGCTCCCGATCCAGTTCTTGACCAGCTGGGCCACTCGTTTCGGATCCTGGGCAACCGCAGCCTTGGCCAGGACCAGCTTCTGTTCGTAGATCTTCGGCACTTCCGGCGCGCTGGCACCGAGGCTCAGGCGATCCGGCACCACGTCGCCGGACAGCTCGCCACCAGCGATCTGGGCCCGGCGCTCGGCCATCGTTTCCAGCACCGCATCCACGGTCTGTGGCGCCTGCGGCGACATCAGGCTCTTCAGCATCGGCCGCACCACCAGCAGCGCGATCAGCAGCACGACGACGGCGCCGAGCCCCTGGCGAGCGTAGTCGCGCATTTCCGGCTGCTTCCAGATCGGCAACGGCTCGACCGGGGCGAGTGCTTCGTTGGGCAGGAACGGCGCGTTCTGCACGGTGACGGTGTCGCCGCGCTTGTCGTCGAAGCCGACCGCCTCCTTCACCAGCGCCTGGACCTTGGCGATCTCGGCCTCGGTCAGTGCGGTCGGGATCATCACGCCCTTGTCGTTGGGCTTCGGCAGATTGTCGACCAGCACCGCGATCGACAGGCGCTGCACCTTGCCCGGCGACTTGCGGGTGTGGCTGATGGTCTTGTCCAGTTCGAAATTGCGGGTTGCACTGCGGCTTTCGCTGGTCGGCGGCGTCGTGGTGGCGCTGGCAGCCGTACTTGGCGCCGGAGCGCCATTGACGCTGTTCAGCGGCACTGCCTGGCTCGGGTTGGGTGGCTGATTGCTCGTCGCGCCGGGGATACCCTGGGCGGCGCCAGCAGTGCCATTGCGATTCGCTTCCTCGCTGGTCTGCTCGCTGCGGATCGCCTGCGGATTCGGGTTGTAGGCCTCGCGCGCTTCTTCGGTGACGCTGAAGTCGACATCGGCCGAGACCTGGGCGCTGACCCGGCCGGCGCCCATCATCGGCGTCAGCAACTGCTCGATGCGGCGCACATAATCGGCCTCGACGCGGCGCGCGAAGCTGAACTGCTCGGACGAGGCATCGGCCTCGCTGTCGCTGCCGTCGCCGGTCAGCAGATGGCCGTACTGGTCGATCACGGTGACCGCCGAGGGCAGCAGGTTGGGCACGCTCGAGGCGACCATGTGGACGATCGAGGCCACCTGCCCGGCTTCCAGCTGGCGACCCGGATGCAGCTCCAGCAGTACCGAGGCGCTGGCCTGGTCGCGTGAACGAGCGAAGGCCGAAGCCTTGGGCAGCGCGAGGTGAACTCGAGCGCCCTTGACCGCCATCAGACTGCCGATGGTCCGCGACAGCTCGGTTTCCAGCGCCAGCTGGTAGCGGGCGGTTTCGATGAACTGGCTGGTGCCGAAGCCCTGCTCCTCGCGGATCATTTCCATGCCCAGCGAAGAGCCTTTCGGCAGGCCCTGCGAAGCCAGGCGCAGGCGCGCCTCGTGAACCTTGTCCGCCGGTACGGTGACGCTGCCGGTGGCGCCGTCGAGCTTGAACTCGATCCCGGCAGCGCGCAGCGCATCGGCGACTTCGGCGGAATCCTTCTCGCCAAGGTTGGGATACAGCGGCGCCAGGTTCGGCTTCTGGGCCCAGAAGAACAGCGTGATGCCGGCGGCGATCGCCAGCGCGATGCCGGCGATCGCCATCAGCTGGCGGACTCCCGGAAGGTCCTGCAGCTTGCGCATGTCGCGTGACGCGGTAGGGACTGCAACATCAGCCATGGCTTAATCGATCCCTTAGAGCGGCATGTTCATGATGTCCTGGTACGCGGACACCAGACGGTTACGGACTTCGACCATGGCCTTGAACGAGACCTGGGACTTGGAGGTGGCGAGCATCACGCTGGCGAGATCGGTGTTCGAATCACCAAGCTCGAACTTCTTCTGCAGTTCATTCGCGGTGTTCTGGCTCTGGGCGACGGAATCGATCGACGACTTCAGCAGGGCGCCGAAGCCGCCGGACGCGGCCTGCGGCGACTCGGCCGCCACCGGGGCAGCGGGACGGTTGCTCGCCTGGGTCTGCAGGGCGCGGATCTGGCTTAGCACCCGATTGACGTCGATCGTGTTCATCGTGTTCCGGTGCCGGACTTGAGGGCGGGTCTGCCAGCCATCGAGCAAGTCCTGTTCCACGGCAGAGCACCATCGAACCGCTCGAAATACTCAGGAATCGCGACGGATTTCCGACGCTGAAAGTTGGGGCAAACCGTGCTTCCGGGCAGCGCCACCTTCGGTCGGCAAACGTGTTTTTGTCACTGTCGGCGGCCGATGACGACACCCACACTCGCCACATACGGTGCCGCGCTGCAGCCGATGTGCCCGCCGCCCACAACGAGACCTCAGCGATGCCCCTGCCTTCCGAAACGATCGACGCCACTTCCGGGGAGCCAGATGCAGCGGCGCCATTGCCGGAAGTCGAGCGGCTGCAACTGGCTCTGGCGGACGCCGTCGAGACCATCGAGAAGTCCGAGCTGATCCGTCGCCACAGTCTGCTGATGCAGGCCTTCATGGACGGCAGCGATCTGCTCGCCTGGCTCAAGGACGAGCGCGGCCGGCTGGTCTGGGCCAATCGCCGCTGGTTCGAGCAGTTCGGCTTCGATGCCGTGGCGACGCTCGCCAGGACCGATTTCGAACTGTTTCCGGAAGCCGAAGCGCAGCGCATGCGCGCCCTCGATCTGGAAGTACTCGGCGGCCACGCGCCGCTACGCGGCATCGAGCTGACGATCGATGGCGATGGCCGCGAACACTGCTGGCGGGTGACCCGCTTCCCGTTCCACGATGCCGACGGCCAGCGCTATGTCGGCGGGCTGGCCGACGATGACACCGAGCGGGTGCGCCAGCATGAGGCGGCGCACCGGCAATCGATCAGCGACAACCTCACTGGCCTGCTGAACCGTCATGGCTTCGACGCCCTCGCCGAACCCGAGCTGCTGCGTGCACGGCGTCGTGGCGCGTCCTGCACGCTGGTCTGCATCGATCTCGACGGCCTGGATGGCGTCAACGAGCGCCTCGGACTCGCGGCTGGCGACGCAATCATTTCGCTGGCCTCGATGATCCTGCGCAAGAACTTCCGCACCACCGACATCATCGCGCGCATCGGCGACGGCGCGTTCGCGGTCCTGGCGCCGGACTCCGATGGCCAGGTCGATGTGATCCGCCGCCGGCTGCAGGCAGCGGTTGCCGAGCTGTCGGCAAATCCGATCCTCGAAGCGCAGTTCGAATTCAGCGTCGGCCTGCTGCTCTGCGAACCGGGTGGCAGCGAATCGCTGGCCCAATTGCTCGGCCTGGTCGTTCAGCAGATGGTGGTCGCCCGATAACAAACGGCGGCCCCGGACCGCACCGGGCCGCCGTCATTCCTCATCGATCCGAAACAGCCTTCAGACCTCTGCGTCCACATCGTCCCGCTGCAGTCCGTACTTGCGCAGTTTCTCGACCAGGGTCGTGCGCCGCGTGTTGAGCAGTTTCGCGGCGTGGGCAACCACGCCGGACGACTGCTGCAGGGCCTGCTTGATCAGGGCCAGTTCGATGGTCTCGATATGGTCCTTCAAGTTGACGCCATCCGGCGGCAACTGCGCCGGCGAGGCAGGAAAATAGGTGCTCGACGCCGAGGCCAGCGGTGGCAGGCTGCTGATCGCGGTGAACCCGGAGGAGCCGAGGCTGGTCGCGCTAACGCTGGCCAGGCCGCCGCGGCTGTTGACGGCCACCGGCTCCAGCTCATCGTCGGCCACTGCCGGTACCGGGACGACCGGCGCCACTGGCAGCTGAATGTTCTGGCGATAGCGGGCCGGCAGTTCGGCGACCCCGACCAGAGCATGCGGGTGCAGCACCGCCAGGCGCTCGATCAGGTTCGACAGCTCGCGGACATTGCCCGGCCAGTGATAGGCGCGCAGCGCATGCACGGCGTCCGGCGACAGCCGTACCGAGCCATGGCCGTTGCGGCGCATCGCATCGATCAGGTCATCGATCAGCAGCGGCAGGTCTTCGAGGCGCTCGCGCAGCGCCGGCATCTCGATCGGGAACACGTTCAGGCGATAGAACAGATCTTCGCGGAAGGTACCCTTGACGATGTTGTCCTCGAGATTGCGATGGGTGGCGGCGATGATGCGCACCTCGCAGCGCATGCTGCGATTGGACCCCACCCGCTCGTAGGTGCGCTCCTGCAGCACGCGCAGGATCTTCACCTGCATCGGCAGGGTCATGTCGCCGATCTCGTCGAGAAACAGCGTGCCGCCGTCGGCCATCTCGAAGCGGCCCTTGCGCGAAGTGATGGCGCCGGTGAAGGCGCCCTTCTCGTGGCCGAACAGTTCCGACTCGAGCAGCTCGCTGGGGATCGCGCCGCAGTTCACGGCGACGAAGGGCTTGTCGCGACGCGCCGACTGCTCGTGCACCGCGCGGGCCACCACCTCCTTGCCAGTACCGGATTCGCCGGTGACCAGCACCGTCGTGTCATGACCGGCAACCTGCTCGATCATCCGCCGCACCTTGCGGATCGGCGCCGAGTTGCCGGTCGGGCCGACCAGCCGCGTCGCCGCCGCTTCCTGATCCATGCGCACCAGGCCGGCACGGCGTAGCAGATCGTTCAGCTGGGCGTAACGCACCGGCTGCTCGAGCGCGAAGCAGGCGCTGCGATCGAGGCTGTACTGCTCGCAGATCTGCTCCTGGCGCTGCGGCGGCACCAGCAGCGGCGGATGGTGGCGGTCGCGCTTCAGCCATTCGACGAAACGGCCGAAAGCGGCCGGATCGGCTTCCTGGCCGACGATCACCGCCAGCCATTCCTGTGGCTTGCGCTCGGCCAGCTTCAGGGCCGCCGCGCTGGTCACGCAGACCGGAATGAAATCGATGAACTGCAGGATCGACGCGAGCGCACCGGAGCTCTGCTCGTCGCCGTCGATCACCAGCACGCGGGACTCAGCCATGCGTGGCGTCTCCGGTGGCCGCATCGCTCATGTTGGCGCGCACGTACTCGGCGATCCGGTGCTCGTAGTCGTGCTTGGAGATGAAGCCGTCGGCACCGGCCTGCGCGGTGTGCTCGCGGTGCTCGGCGTCGTCGTAGTGGCTGGCGATCAGGATCCGCGGCGGCGCGTCCTGAGCTTTGATCAGACGCGTCGCCTGCAGGCCGCCCATGCCCGGCATCGACAAGTCCATCAGGATCAGGTCGGGGCGCAGCTCTTCGGCGAGACGCACCGCGTCGTAGCCGTCGTGGCCGAGGCCGACGACGCTGATTTCCGGCACCGACGCCAGCAGATGACGCGCCAGCACGAGGAAGGCTTCGTTGTCATCGACAAGCAAGGTGCGAACCGTATTCATCCCTCTCTCCCGACCGCCTGCGCGGCCCCCTGAACCTGAAGCGGACGATCCGCTCTCAACTCGCCATTCTGACCGGAACCCGGGCGGCAATCAGCTTGCGTTCCTTGGCCGGTGCAATTTTCATCGCCTCGCGGTATTTGGCGATGGTGCGGCGTGCGATCAGCACGCCCTTGCGGGCCAGGATAGCGGCGATCGCCCCGTCGCACAGGGGGGCGCTGGCCTTTTCGCCGTCGACGATGCGGCGGATCATCGCCCGCACCGCGATGCCCGAAGTTTCGCTTTCAGCACCCTGGATCTGGCTGGGGAAAAAGTCCTTCATCGAGTACACGCCCCAGGGCGTCTGCACGAACTTGTTGGAGGTCACCCTGCAGACGGTGGACTCGTGCATGGCGATGCTGTCGGCGACTTCACGCAGAGTCAGCGGCAGCATGCCTTCCTCGCCGTTCTTGAGGAATTCGCGCTGCCGCTCGAACACCACGCGGGCAGTCTTGAGCAAGGTTTCGTGGCGCATTTCCAGGCCGCGCACCAGCCAGCGCGCCTGCTGCATCTGGTCCTTGAGGCCGCGGTGGCCGCCGGCGCTGCCAGCCATCATCCGTTCGTACTGGCCGTTGATACGCAGCTTCGGCAGGTTGACCGGATTCAACTCGACCTTCCAGGCTCCGGCAACGCCGCTGACAATCAGGTCCGGCACCACCGCCTGGGCCGGTTCGGTGCGCGAGGCACCCGGCTTCGGGTCGAGCGTGCGGATCAGGTCCATCGCCTGGATCATCCTGCTTTCGGTGGCGCCCAGCTCGCTGCGCAGGTTGACGAAGTCGCGAGCGGCGACGCGATCCAGATGGTCCATGACCAGGACTTCCGCGAGGTTCTTGCCCGGCGTTCCGGCCTTGACCGCGTCGAGCTGCAGCAGCAGGCACTCGCGCAGGTCGCGGGCGGCGAAGCCGGTCGGTTCGACGCCCTGCACGGTGACCAGCACCGCTTCCAGTTCGGCCATCGTCACCTGCCATTCGGCGGGCAGGCTGGCGAGCAGGTCGGTCAGCGAGGTTTCCAGATAGCCGTTGTCGTCGATCTGCTCGATGATCGCCACCGCCAGGTTCCACTGGCGGCGGTCGGAGATCACCAGTTCCAGCTGTTCGAGGGCGGCGACCCGGGCGTCTTCGATCGGCGCCGCCGAGCGGCGGGCTTCGATCGGTTCGCCGTCCTCGGTCGGCTCGCCACCGGACCAGGATTCGGCACTCGACCAGTCGAAATCGGCATCGACGCGATCACCGGCGGCCTCGTCGCAGCCGCTGACTGCGACTTCGGTGGAGTCGGAGGCCAGCGAGGCCTGCTCGACCGGTTCCGGTGACGGCGCTTCGGCACCAGCGCTGGTCAGGGTGGCGGCATCGTCGCGTTCGAGCAGGACATTGCCTTCCAGGGCGGCTTCGACTTCCTGTTCCAGCTCGATCGCCGAAAGCTGCAGAAGTCGAATGGACTGAAGCAGTTGCGGCGTCATGGCGACGTTCTGCGACATCCCCATCCTGGTGCCTGGTTTCATCTGCCTGCTCCCCCGTGAGTGATTCCGTGGAGCCATCTTTGATGAAAGGCAGCAGTCGCCCAATCAGTTTATTCCTGACCGGATGTCAGCAGAATCCTGACATGTGTCAAAACCTGATCAGCGGCTCGACCACTGGTCCGGAAATTGAAGACGCTGGTCCGGATGCAAGTTCCGGACGACGAACCTCGATACGCCGCGGGAAAGCCGGAGCAGGCTCGAGGCGGGCTCGGCGTCGCCTCGGGCGAGCACCCAGAGAGGCCGTTGGCGACAAACCGGGAAGTAAGCCAGGGCGATCGTGTCCGGGGCACGGCCGCCCCTGCAATTTCCCTGCGAGCGGCAGCAAGCCGACCGTTGGTCCGGACTGGTCAGCTTTCGGCGCCTTCCAGGCCGGTGCGGATCGCGTAGCGCATCAAAGCGTTGATGCCATACAGCCCCAGCGCATCCATCATCCGCGCGCGGTGGGTTTCCACGGTCTTGGTGCTGATGCCCATCAGCTGGGCGATTTCCTTGGTCGACTTGCCGCGAGCGATCATCTGCAGCACCTGCTGCTGGCGGCGCGGCAGCGTGACGCTGTCTTCGGCGCGCGCCGACTTCCGCATGCCGACGAGGCTGTGCGAGACGCTGGGACTCAGGTAAGTCTGACGCTTGGCCACCGCTTTCAGCGCCAGCTCCAGTTCCACCGCCTCGCCCTGCTTGGACAGGTAGCCGGCGGCCCCAGCCTTCAGCGCAGCTCGCACCTGGGAGGCCTCGGAGCGCGCCGACAGGATCATCACCAGGGTCTGCGGATAGTGGCGGCGGATCTGCTGCAGGGCGTCGAGGCCGTTGATGGTCGGCAGGCCGAGATCAATCAATGCCAGGTCCGGCTGCTGGCGGGCGACCAGTTCCAGCAGTTGCTGGCCGTCGCCGGTCTCGGCCAGCACCTCGGTGCCGGCGATCGCTTCGCAGAGCTTGCGGATGCCGGCACGGACCAGCGGCTGGGAATCGGCAAGGACAAGACGCATGGCAGGCGGTGGCGCTTCAGGCACGGGAACCACCGCAGTCTAGCGCCGGGTCGTATCGGTCAGCGTCGGCTTCGCCCGCTCAGCCGGGACTGCTGCGCCGGGTGCCGGCGATCGCCCGCCGGTGCCGCAGGAAAACATGGCGTTCCAGCGCCGTCTGCACGGCATCGCCGAACGGCTCGAAGCGCGCGTGGCGTTCATCGCCGTCGACGTGGACAATGCGCGCCGGCCAGACCAGCGGCTGCGGCACGCTGCGGTTCAGGCGCAGTTCGACCAGCCCCAGATCACCGAGCGCCTGATCGCCGAACGCCCGATCGCCGCTGAACACCAGGCCCTGCCAGGACAGCCGTACGCGGCGTGCCTCCGGCGCCGGAGCATTCTGGTTGACCAGGAAGCCGAGCAGGTCGATGACCAGATTCAGCTTCTGGTTCAGGCGCAGCAGTTCGGCGTCGATCGGAGAACTGTCGTCGACCGAGGCCGCATTGCTGCGCTGCTCGTCGAGCAGGGCGACGGCGGCCAGCACCCGCAGGTTGTCCTCGCCGAGCTGTTCCAGGCGTACTGCCCCTGGAAGCACCGTCAACGGCGTCCAGCTCACTGGCATCGCGGCGTCGTAGCTGAGCGCACTGCCGAGCGGCGAGCTGGCAGCAGTTGCAGCGGGGGTCATCGGGTTCGGATCAGCCATCGCGGCACCGGCTTCGGTCGACAGTGCCCAGCCTCTGCAAGCCCTGCGCCCGCCGACAAGCGCGAAACGGCGACGGATCGCTGGCGTGCGGGCCCGGCAATCAGTGCTTGTGCGGCCTGGCCGCAATCACGTCCCAGCCACTCTTGATCTCGCGCAGCAGCCCGATCACCTCGTCGACGGCCGCCGTGTCGTCGGCGAGGTTGGCGGCAGGCAGGCGGCCCAGCATGTAGTCGTAGAGGCGGCGCAGATTACCGGCGAGGTCGCCACCGGCGTCGAGGTCGAGCACCAGGCGCAGGTGCTCGATGATCGACATCGCCGAACTCAGGTAATGGTGTTTGGCCTCGCGCTCCTGGCGCAGCATCGCGCCGCGGGCATGGGCCAGGCGATCGATCGCGCCCCCGAGCAGCATCTCGATCAGCTTCGCCGGATCGGTCTCGACCGTCGCTGCGGCGATGCCCGTCTGGCGGTACTGGTTCATCGCGGAATTCATGTAGTGGGCCATTGCCAGCTCCTTCTGTGCTTGCTTCGTCTAACGGCGCTGGCAGCGGAAACTTGAGCGCGGCCTGCCGATGCGACGTCGGGCTCTGCTACCCTTTCGCCGTGATCGCCTCCCGCTCCCTGCTGCTGGTACTGGCTTGCATCGCCATGCTGGTGATGCGCTTGAGTGGCGCCCACCAGCATTTCTGCCTCGACGGCACGGAAGCGCCAAGCGCCCTGCACTTCGCCGATGCCGGCCTGCATCACGTGGGCAACGACGATATCCACCATCACCGGCAGGACATCGGCAGCCGGCACCTCATCGACGACGACCATCACGACGATGTCGAGGTACCGGTCGCCGCCGACGCGCTGACCAAGCTCGCCTCACTCGATCTTCCGGCGCTGGCGATCCTGGTCATCGCCATCTTCGCGCTGCTGCCGACTGGCGGCATGATGCTGATCCGGCCTCGCCTCGCGGTTCGCCGGCCGCGCCCGCCACTGCATCTGCGACCGCCATTGCGCGGCCCGCCCGACTTCTCCCGCGTGATCTGAAACGCGCCCGGCATCACCTGCCGGGTATCGATGCCGCCGGCGCCCCCGCGGCTTTGCGCAGGAGATGAATCATGTGGTCCCCACTTGCCGTCCGGCTCTGCGCCGGCGTGCTGTCGTTGTGGCTCCCGGCTGCAGTCCGGGCCGCCACGGAAGCCCCGCTGGAAGGTCCGCCGATCCGGCTTGAACAGGCGGTCGCCCAGGCGCTGGAGCAAAACCCCGACCTCGCCGCCTTCGCCTATGAGTTCCGTGCCCAGGATGGTCGCAGCGCGCGGGCCGCCCTGGTGCCGAATCCGACCTTGAACCTGAGCGTCGAAGACGCGCTCGGCAGCGGTACCCGCAGCGGTATCGACAGCGCCGAGTTCACCATCAGCCTCAGCCAGGTACTGGAGCGCGGCGCGCGCCAGGGCCGCATCGCGCTTGCCGCGGCCGGGCGCGACAAGCTGGCCGCCACGCAACTCGAAAAGCTGGTCGACACCGCCGCCGAAACGGCCCGCCGCTACGGCCATGTGCTGTCCGATCAGGCGCAGCTGGTGGTCACCCACGAAGCGATCGAACTGGCGCAGCAGACCGTCGACATGGCACGCAAGCGGGTCAAGGCCGGCGCGGTGCCATCGGCGGAAGTCGCGCGCGCGCAAGCCGCGCTGGCGCAGGCCGAGCTGGAACACGAGCATGCCGAGCACGAACTGCTGACCAGCCGCCGCCAGCTCGCCTCGCTGTGGGGCGATCGCGAACCGGCGTTCGGCACTGCCCTCGGTGATCTGATGGTGTTGCCGGAACTGGCGCCGTTCGAAGCGCTGGCCGCGCGGCTGCAGGCCAATCCGGCGCTGCTGGCGTTCATCGCCGAACAGCGCGTGCGCGATGCCGAGCTGCGGCTCGCCGAGCAGCGCCGCAAGCCGGCCTGGCAGGTGTCCGCCGGCCTGCGGCGCTACCAGTCCGGCAATGATTTCGCGGGCATATTCGGCCTGTCGATTCCGCTCGGCGTTCGCGATGCCGCCCAGGGTGCGGTGGCCGAAGCGCGGGCCTTGTCCGAGCAGGTCTCGGTGCAGCGCACGGCGGCCGAGACGCGCGGCCTGACCCAGTTGTTCGAGCTGTTCCAGGAACTGAAACACGCGCGCACCGCCGCCGACACGCTGGACCGCGCGGTGCTGCCGCAGATGGACGAAGCCCTGCGCCAGACCGAGTACGCCTACGGCCGCGGCCGTTACGGCTACCAGGAACTGATCGCCGCTCAGAAAGAGCTGCTCGAAGCCCGCCGCGCGCGCATCCAGGCCGCCGCCGACGGCTGGGGCTTCGCCACCGAAATCGACCGTCTGACCGGCCTGCTGCCGGCGCGGACCACGCCATGAGAATTCCGATGAAGCTTGCAAACCGATTGCTGCTGTCCCTGTTGCTGACCGTGCTGCTAGCTGCCTGTGGCCGCGACAACACCAACCCCGAGGCCACTGCTGGCGAACATTCCGAAGCCGCGGAAGCCGCCAAGGGTCCGAACGGCGGACGCCTGCTGGTCGATGGCGCCTTCGCGCTGGAACTGGCGATCTTCGAAACCGGCGTGCCACCGGAATTCCACGCCTGGGCAAGGCTCGATGACAAGCCGCTGGCACCCGCCGACGTCCAGCTTGAAGTCAGCCTGGCGCGCCTCGGCGGTGCGATCGACACGATCCGCTTCGCCCCGAAAGATACCTTCCTGCTGGGCGACGCCGAGGTGCACGAACCGCATTCCTTCGATGTGACGGTCAAGGCTCGCCACGCCGGCCAGGAGCATCACTGGACCTACGAAAGCCACGAAGGCCGGGTGCAGATTCCTGCTGAAGTCGCCGCCGAGTCGAAGCTGGTGACCGAGACGGCGGGCCCGGCAACGCTTTCCGAAACGCTGAGCCTGTACGGCCAGATCGCGACCAATGCCGAACATCGGCGCGAAGTCGCTGCGCGCTTTCCGGGGCTGATCAAGAGCGTGCGGCGCTCGCTCGGCGATACCGTCAAGGCCGGCGAAACGCTGGCGGTGATCGAAAGCAATCTGAGCCTCGAACCGGTGGCGCTGACCGCGCCGATGGCCGGCGTGATCACCGCGCGTGATGCCAATCCCGGCGAGCAGAGCGGCGAGCGGATGCTGTTCACGATCACCGATCCGGCCTCGGTCTGGGCCGAGCTGTCGGTGTTCCCGCGCGACCGTGCGCGAGTTCGGCCCGGTGCCGTGGTTCGCGTGCGGGCGGCCGACGGTGGCGAGGCGATCACCGGCAGCGTGTCACGCATCGGCCTCGAAGCCGGCGGCAATCAGGCGGTCACCGCCCGCGTGGTGCTCGACAACCGCAGCGGCGCGTTTCCGCCCGGCACTTTTGTCACCGCCGAAGTCGAAGTCGGCAGCATCGACGTGCCGCTGGCAGTGAAGACCAGCGGCCTGCAGCAGTTCCGCGAGGCCAGCGTGGTCTTCGAGCAGGTCGGCGACCAGTACGAGGTGCGGATGCTCGAACTCGGCCGCCGCCACGGCGCATTCGTCGAAGTGCTCGATGGCCTCAAGCCCGGTGCGATCTATGTCAGCGGCAACAGCTATCTGATCAAGGCGGACATCGAGAAGTCCGGTGCTGCGCACGACCACTGAGGCCAGGACCATGATCGAAACAATCCTGAAAATCGCGATTGCGCGACGCGGCCTGGTGATGCTCACCAGCCTGGTCATCATCGCCATCGGCGTGTGGAGCTTCACCCGGCTGCCGATCGACGCCGTGCCGGACATCAGCAATGTCCAGGTGATGGTCAATACCGAAGCGCCGGGCTATACGCCGCTGGAAGCCGAGCAGCGGGTCAGCTACACGATCGAGACGGCGATGGCCGGGCTGCCGAAGCTTACGGCGACGCGTTCGTTGTCTCGCTACGGCCTGAGCCAGGTGACGGCGGTGTTCGAGGACGGCACCGATATCTACTTTGCCCGCGCCCAGGTCGCCGAACGGATCAACGCGGTGCAGAGCCAGTTGCCGGCCGGGCTGACGCCGGAGCTGGGGCCGGTCGCGACCGGACTCGGCGAGATCTTCATGTTCACCATCGATGCCGCGCCGGGCGCAACCAAGGCCGATGGCTCGCCGATCACGCCAGCCGATCTGCGCGCCGAACACGACTGGGTGATCCGCCCGCAACTGCTGCGCGTGCCGGGTGTCGTCGAGGTCAATCCGATCGGCGGCTATCGCAAGGAAACCCTGATCGCGCCCGACCCCGCCAAGCTGCTCGCCTACGGCTTGACGATCAGCGATCTGCAGCGCGCGGTGGCTGGCAACAACACAAACCGGGGCGCCGGTTACGTCGAACAGAACGGCCAGCAATGGCTGGTGCGGGTGCCCGGCCAGGCAGTGGACATGGCGGACATCGGCGCCATCGTCGTGCGCGTCCAGGGCGGCGTGCCGCTGCGGGTGCGCGACATCGCCAGCGTCCAGGCCGGCCGCGAACTGCGCAGCGGCGCCGCTTCGCAGAACGGCCATGAAGTGGTCCTGAGCACGGTGTTCATGCTGCTCGGCGAGAACAGCCGGACGGTTGCGAAGGCAGTCGCTACCAAGCTCGACGAGATCAAGGCCAGCTTAGCCCCAGGCATCACCGTCAACGCTGTCTACGACCGCACGACCCTGGTCGACAAGACCTTAGGCACGGTCGAGAAGAACTTGGTCGAAGGTGCCTTGCTGGTGGTCGTCGTGCTGATGCTGCTGCTCGGCAATCTGCGCGCCGCGCTGCTGACCGCAGCGGTGATTCCACTGGCGATGCTGATGACCCTGAGCGGCATGGTCCAGGGGAAGGTCTCGGCGAACCTGATGAGCCTGGGCGCGCTGGACTTCGGGCTGATCGTCGACGGCGCGGTGATCATCGTCGAGAACTGCCTGCGGCGGCTGTCGCATGCCGCCGAAAGCAAGGGCAGGCTGAGCCTCGATGAACGCCTGAAGCTGGTCTTCGACGCGACTCGCGAAGTGATCCGTCCGGCGCTGTTCGGCGTGTTCATCATCACGTCCGTCTACCTGCCGATCTTTGCCCTGCAGGGCGTCGAAGGAAAGATGTTCCAGCCGATGGCGATCACCGTGGTGCTGGCGCTGATCGCGGCGATGCTGCTGTCGATCACCTTCGTGCCAGCCGCCGTCGCGCTGCTGTTTACCAAGCCGGTGGCCGAGCGCGAAGTCTGGTTGATGCGCCTCGCGCGCAAGGTCTACACGCCCTTGCTGGCGGCAGCTTTGCGCGCGCGCATTCTGGTAGTCGCGGCGGCGCTGGTACTGCTGATCGGCTGCGGCTGGCTGGCGACGCGGCTCGGCACCGAGTTCGTGCCGAACCTCGACGAGGGCGATATCGCGATGCACGCGCTGCGCATTCCCGGCACCAGCCTGACGCAAGCCGTGCAGATGCAGGCGCAGCTCGAAGCCGCGGTGAAGACGATGCCGGAAGTCGAGCGCGTGTTCGCCAAGATCGGCACCGCGGAAGTGGCGACCGACGCGATGCCGCCGTCGGTCGCCGACAACTTCATCATGCTGAAGCCACGTAGTGAATGGCCCGATCCAGGCAAGTCGAAAGCGCAGCTCGTGGCCGAACTCGAAGCGATCGTCCGCCGCGTGCCCGGCAACAACTACGAGTTCACCCAGCCGATCCAGATGCGCTTCAACGAACTGATTGCCGGTGTCCGCGCCGAGCTGGCGGTGAAGGTCTTCGGTGATGACTTCGACACCTTGGTGAAGCTCGGCGAGCAGATCGAAGCGATCGTGCAAGCCGTGCCCGGTGCCGCCGATGCCCGTGCCGAACAGGCCACCGGCCTGCCGGTGCTGACCATCCTGCCGAAGCGCGAAACCCTGGCTCGCCTCGGGCTCGACATCACCACCGTGCAGGACTTGGTGGCGACCGCGACCGGCGGCAGCATCGCCGGCCAGCTCTATGACGGCGATCGTCGCGAGGATCTGGTGATCCGCCTGCCGGAAGCGCTGCGGGCCGATCCGGAAGCGCTGAAGCGGCTGCCCATCATGTTGCCGAAAGGTGGCTTCGTGCCCCTCGGCGAAGTCGCCGATCTGCAACTGCTCAGCGGCTACAACCAGATCAACCGCGAGGACGGCAAGCGCCGAGTCGTGGTCACTGCCAATGTGCGCGGCCGCGATCTCGGCAGCTTCGTCGCCGACGTGCAGCAGGCGATCGACGCGCAAGTGCAGCCGCCGCCGGGCTACTGGATCCGCTACGGCGGCACCTTCGAGCAACTGCAATCGGCCTCGGCGCGGCTGGCGATCGTGGTGCCGGTCACCCTGACCCTGATCGCGATGCTGCTGTTCTTCGCTCTCGGCTCGGCGCGCGACGCGGCGCTGATCTTCAGCGGGGTGCCGCTGGCGCTGACCGGTGGTGTGCTGGCGCTGTGGCTGCGCGGCATTCCGCTATCGATCTCGGCGGGTGTCGGCTTCATCGCCTTGTCCGGTGTCGCGGTGCTGAATGGTCTGGTGATGGTCAGCTTCATTCGCGAGCTGATCGCGCGCGACCAGCCGATTGACATGGCGATCAGCGAAGGCGCGCTGACCCGCCTGCGCCCGGTGCTGATGACAGCACTCGTCGCCAGCCTTGGCTTCGTGCCGATGGCCTTCAACACCGGCATCGGCAGTGAAGTGCAAAGGCCGCTGGCGACGGTGGTCATCGGCGGCATCATCTCGTCGACCCTGCTGACCTTGCTGGTGCTTCCCGGCCTGTACCGGCTTGCCCATCGACGCGAGTGTCCGCCTCGCCCGTCGGCCGCCGCAGTCACACCCTCGCGGGCATGATCCGTCGACGGTCCGAATCGCATCTGCAGTCCGTCGCCGGCCGTCCCGAAGGAGTTCCCGATGGAGCTGGCCTCGCCTGACCCGCTGCTGCCGAGCCTGATCGCCGCCCTGGTCTTTACCCACGGCGACGACGACGAAAGCGATGCGCCAGCGCCGACGACCGGGCGGGCCGCCGGCGCGCCTCGCCGTTGGCCATCGTCGTCCTGCCAGCAGTGGTGCTGCCGGCCGAACCCGGCCTTGATCCGAACCTTCGTGTTCGGCTGGCGCGGTGACGGCGGACCAGTGAATGTCGACAGGCACGGCGAGAGGCCCAATGCCGGCGATGAGTTCACCAGCTACCGCAGGGATCGCGGCAAGGCCGGCGACCGTGGCGGCTTCGCCGCCCCGTTCGACGACTCGCATGGCTGGTATTGGCATCACCAGGGCAGCGGACCGGTCACCGTCAGCGGCGAGCCTGGCGCTGTTCGCCTGGCTGCTAACGTTGCATACGGAAGCCGCCGGCCGCACCTACGCCGCTTATGGCGGCGTCTACGTGCTGGTCGCGCTGCTATGGCTGTGGGGCGTCGACGGCATCCGGCCGGATCACTGGGACCTGATCGGCGCCGCGTTGGTGTTCGCCGGTCTGGCGCTGATCTACTTCGGCCCGCGCGGCAGTTGAGAGGCGCGCCGGATCAGCCCAGGTTGGCGAGCTGCTGGGTCAGGTAGCTGCTGGTGGTGCCGAGCTTGGACATCAGCGTGTCGAGCGCCGTGAACTGCGCGCGGGTGCGCGCCTCGTAAGCCTGGATGCGGGTATCGACCGCGGTCTGCTGCTTGCCGAGATCCTTGAGCCGCGCGTTCAGGCCATCGGTCTTGGCCTTCAGCTGGCCATCGTCGGCGAGCAGCGTCTTGGTCAATGCCGCCATCTTGGTGGCGATACCGTCCTCGCCCGAGAACAGGCGCTGCACGGCGGCGAAATCGGTGCTGACCGCCTTGTTGAACTTGGTGGTGTCGGAAATCAGTGTGCCGTCGCTGGAGGTGGTGATGCCGAGCGCCGAAAGTGTCTTGTAGGCACCAGCCGAATCGGCGCTGCCGCCGATCACATTGCGCAGCTGCTGGGTTGCCGACAGCACCGTGGAATCGCCGAGCAGGATGCCGGCGGTCTGCGCAGTCGCGTCGTACTTGGTCTGCGCGGCGATGAACTTGACGACGTTGTTGTAGGCGTTGACGAACGTCGCCACCGCCGTTTCCGAAGCCTTCTGGTCCAGTGCCACGGTGAGCGCCGTGCTGGTGCCCTGCTCGGCCTTGACCAGATTCAGGGTCAGGCCGTCGACCGCGGTGGTCACCGCGTTGCTGCTGCTGGTGGTGGTGAAGCCATCGACCTTGACCACGGCATCGGCAGCCGGCTGAGATTCGCTGGTCGCGAACAACGAAGTGGTCACGGTCAACGCGTTGGCGGTGCCGGTGGCGCGGCTGGTCAGCAGCAGGCGGGCACCGCCGCCGTCGGAGACGATCGCCGCGCCGACGCCGCTGTTGTCGCTGGCGGCGTTGATCTTGTCGCGCAGATCGGCCAGCGTGTTGGCCGGGCTCGCGAGATTCACCGTGAACGACTTGCCGCCGACGGCGATGGTGACGTCGCCGTTGCCGACCGTCGCACCGCTGCTGGCGTAGAGATCGCTGGCACGCTTGCTGGCAGCGGCCAGCGACACGACTTCCACCGAATAGTTGCCGGCTACCGCCTTGTTCTCGGCGCTGGCCGTGTAATAGGTGGTGTTGGCTGGCGTCGCAGTCAGCTTGCCGAGGCCGCTGGCGCTGCCGCCGGTGCCCGGCAGCAGCGCTTTCGCCGCGCCCTGCAGGCTGGACAGCGCCGAGCGGAAGTTGGCCAGCGCGGAAATCGAGGTATTGGCCCGGGTGGTGGCGATGGAAATGCGCTGATCGGCCGGCCCGCGTTCGGCGGCCACCAGCTGCGACACGATGCTGGCGACATCGAGCCCGGAACCGATGCCGGCGGAAGTGATGGCGGCCATGGGAATTCTCCTTGCGGTGCTGGCTTCAGGCGGTGCGTTCGATCAGTTTGCCGAGCGCCTGGTCGAGCGCCTTGGCAACCCGCAGCGCTTCCTCGGTCGGCATCTGGCGCAGCACCGTGCCGTCGTCGGCATCGACCACCGACACCACGGTAACGCCGCTGTCGTCGTCGATGCTGAAACGCAGGCTGGTCTGGCTGTCCTTGAAGCGCTTGTTGAGATCGTCGACGGCCTGCGCGAGCTGCGCCGGCTGGGCGGCGACATCGGTGGCCGCCAAGTTTGACGGTTGAGGAGCAACGGTAACCGGCGTCGCCTGCGCCGAACCCGGCACCGCAGCGACGGACACGGCAAGACGATCCACGGCCACCGGGGCCTGGATCGTCGAAACAGCGGTACTGGTGTGCAGGGACATGGCACTTTCCCTCTGAAAAAAGTCCAGCCTCCGGCCGGCAGTCCCCGATCAGGGCTGCAAGCCGGAGGTGGACCCCGCCCTTAACGGAGCAAGCTGAGGACGCTCTGCGGAGCCGAATTGGCCTGCGACAGGATCGCGGTACCGGCCTGCTGCAGGATCTGGCCGCGGGTCAGCGCGGCGGTTTCCTTCGCGAAGTCGGCGTCCTGGATGCGGCTGCGCGAAGCCGACAGGTTCTCGGAAGTCGACGCGATGTTCGAGACCACCGAGCTGAAGCGGTTCTGGATGGCACCCAGCGTGGCGCGAGCCGAGTTGATCTGGCCGAGGGCCGAATCGATCTGCTTGATCGCCAGCGAAGCGCCCGAGTAGCTCGACAGATCGAGCGAGGTCAGGCCGGTGGTGGTCGCGGCGGTTGCGTCGCCATCGGTCGAAGTCACGTCGAAGCTGGTCAGCGTGCCGTCATCGGTGCCGGTGGCGACGATGTTGGCTTCCGAGCTGAGCACGATCTTGTTGGTCGCCGAGTCGTACGCGGCGTTGACGCCGGTGGTGGTCGACGAGTTGTTGATCGCATCGACGACCTGGCCGACGCGCTGCTGGGCGGTGCCGGCGGCACCGATCGAGGCGCCGACGTCGGTGCCGTTGATGATCAGCGCACCAGCGCCAACCGCGCCGAGACCGGTGATCGAAGTCACCGCGCTGCCCTGGCCGGTGGCGGCCGTGACCGAGCCGAGCGCCGCCGTGTTGGCGTCGACCAGCGAGGCGACAGTGATCGTTTCGCCGGCGTTGGCGCCGACCTGGAACACCGCCGAAGTGAAGCTGCCGTCGATCAGCGCGACGCCGTTGAACTTGGTCTGGCCGGCAACGCGGTCGACTTCGCTGAGCAGCTGCGCGGCTTCGGTCTGCAGCGCGGCGCGGTCGGTGGTGCTGTTCGAGGCATTGGCGGACTGCACAGCCAGTTCACGGACGCGCTGCAGGTTGTTGGTGACTTCGCCCAGCGCGCCTTCAGCGGTCTGCGCCAGCGAGATGCCGTCATTGGCATTGCGCGAGGCGACATCGAGACCGCGGATCTGCGAGGTGAAGCGGTCGGCGATCGCGAGGCCAGCGGCATCGTCCTTGGCGCTGTTGATGCGCAGGCCCGAGGACAGGCGCTGCAGGGAGGTGTTCAGCGTGCCCTGAGACGACGACAGATTGCGCTGCGCGTTCAGAGACGCCACGTTGGTGTTGATGATTGCGGCCATGGTCATTGCTCCTGGTGAGGTGGGTCTCGGCAGGTCTGATCCGTGTCGAGGGTGCTGCGAGAAAGCAGTGGATTCGGTTGAGGCTGTCTGCGGTGCTGCTCTTGAGGGATTTAGCGGTCCGCCCCGGCAAAACTTGACTCGCTGTGGATTGACACCGACCGGCGGTAGCGCCGCGCCGAAATACGGCGGGGCGGCCGCACCCGCGGATTCGCGTCAAAGATTGGGAAAGGAAAAATCAATCTTTCGTGAATTAGGCAATTCATTGAACAAAAACAGATTTTTCTGTCCAGCAGCGCATCCACGGACGGCTCGGAGACGTACCTCTGCCTGCGTCGTACCAGGAGCGCGCAATCCAGCGCGCTCCGCCAGAACTGACGACGCATCAGCCAATGGAGGCACACAGATGTCACTCAGGAACAAATTGCTGCTCGCATCAGCCCTCGCCTGCTGCGTCGCCGGTCCGGCGTCGGCACTGACCTTGGTCGGTGTCTCGACCAGCAACCAGCTCGTGCAGTTCGACGACAGCGCCACGCCCGCCGCTTCGTTCCGCGCCCTGCTGAGCGGCTTCACCGCCGGCGACACGCGGCTGCTATCTATCGACTACCGCGTCCAGGATGGTTCCCTGTATGGCCTCGGAAACGCCGGCGGCGTCTATCGGATTGACGATCGCAGCGGCGCGATGACCTATCTGCACACACTCAGCGTGGCCCTGGAAGGCAATCAGTTCGCGATCGACTTCAACCCGGCCGCCGACCGCCTGCGCATCCTCAGCGACAGTGGCCAGAACCTGCGCCACAACCTCAACACCGGCATCACCCTGCTCGATGCACCGCTGAATTACGCGCCGGGTGCGCCGCTGAACACCGTCGGCCCGGTCGCCGCCGGCATCGTCGCCGCGGCCTACACCAACAATGACCTCAGCCCGACCACCGGCACCACGCTGTTCGCCCTCGATGCCAACCTGAACCAGGCGGCGATCGTGTCGCCGCCGAACAACGGCTCGATGGCCATCGCCGGCCAGCTGGGCGTCGATATCGGCACCGTCACCTCGTTCGACATCCTGAGCACCGTGGTCGACGGCGCCACCGACGCCAACACCGGCGTCGTGGTTGCCAGCACCGGCGGGAACTCGGCGACGATCTACACGCTGAACCTGCTGACCGGCCGCCTGAAGGCGTTTGCGACGGTCGCCGGCAACACCGCCGCCGGCCGCCTGGTCGGTGTCGCTGCGCCGCTTGGGCAGTAAGCAGCCAGCGAAGCATGCTGCACGCCGTGATGGAAACGGCCGGCTCAACACCGGCCGTTTCTTTCGTGCGGAGCCGATCGTGATCGGTTGACTTCACACCGGCTTCAGCGATTTGTTGTCCTTACTCGTTGCCGTCGTCAGGCAATTCGTCACGCAAGCAATCCTTCAGCTCTTTGAGCGCCTCGCTCAAACCAGTAGCGGACGCCAAGCTGCCCAAGAAATTGTTGATGATGTCTATCCATTTCTTGAACGGCTTGTTCCACAGTTGGCGAACCCCTCCGGCCAAGCGCTCGCGCAAGGTGGCATTCGCTCTCGTCACCTGGCGCTCCTTGACCTTCAGCTGGGCGCCGTAGAAGCCGGCCCGCTGGAAGTTCCGTCGCGGCGCCTGATAAATCAATGTCTCGGGATGCGTCTCTCCTGAAGTGCCGGTACTGCGCAGAAAATCATCGAGATACTCGTTGATTGCCGCTCGAACGTCCGACGATCTGTCACCGTAAATGGCTTCCGCGTTCTTCTCGATAACTTCGAATGTGGCGATGGTGTCCATGAACATTCCCATCACACGCCCCCGAATATCACTAAGATCATTCTCTGCTAGCGGCATGGTTGATCTCCATTAAAAAGGGCCTTTCCGGACAGCACCTCGAGCCTTCTCCCCCGGCGACTTCCGGCTCACTTCCGGGCAGCCAACGAGCCTGCAGAAAACGCCGAGACCATGCTCGTTACACTTCATTCCTGATGGTGGAGCGCACACCAAGCAACTCGGCATCCGGAATTCACGGTGCTGAAGCATGAGCGTCGCGGCGATCAGGTGTTCCTGTGGGCTCGCCCGGACGATAGCGCGATCCGGGCGGCCCTCCAAGCCTTGCTTCATGAGGCTTTGCCTCGCGGCTTCCGCAAGACGTGAACCCGTGCAAGCGGCTTCCGCTGCGCATCGACCTTTCTCCGGCTTCGCGGCGTGAATCGGCGCAGGCTGTGGGTGCGCGGGTTGCCGAACACCGATTCGACTACGCCCAACCGTCAGCTGGCCTTCGCGACGATCGATGCGGGCTGTCATGGCCGTGGTCCGCGGGGTGGCTGGCCTTGCCGCCATCGATGAAGGTCAGTTGCCGCAGACGCGCACACAGGGCTTGCGGATCCACTGGTTGCGCAGCGGGCAGTGTCCGCAGGTCGCTTGGCTGCCTTCGAAACCGACGCCGCGACGACCTTGATTAGACGTTGGCGCTACTGAGCTTCAGCGCCTTGCCACCCGGACAGCGACAGGTTCGAGTGTCCGTATCAAATTGAAAGTCCTAAGGCCGGGGATTGCGCTTACAGACGTCCCCAGACTTGAACGAGACCGACCAGATGCACAGCTCCGATGACAAGGCAAACGGCTGAGCTCCAGAGCCGGAATGCCATGCTGTTGCAATGAGTCATTGCTTCTGTGCGGTCCAACGCCGGAATTAACGCGCAGTCCGTTTACGGGCCGTCGCGTTGAATGCCTGGTTGGCAGGTGGCTCAGTGCAGGCTGAGAATTTTGGCATCTGTTGTTACCTCAACTTTGAAGCCACACTCCTCAAGCCACGGGAGACAGCGGGTTAGCAGCTCGAATATGGCTTGACTGGAACCCGGATGCACAGCGACGGTTAGGCGCGTGTTCTGCGGCGTTGGTTTGCCGTACTTATAGATGGCTTTTTGACTATGCCGATCCGACGCGTAATCCTCCAGCTTTTTTAGCAATCTTCTTTGCGACCTTTCATCTGCCTCCATCGGAGCGGCGATAACAAGGCCATAGTAGGTTGTGCCTTCAACAGTCGTAGTCAACACATCGATCTTTCCCGGATATGGGATCGGGTGCTCTGTGTCCTCTTCGTTCCAGTTTTCGGGAAGGGTCATGTCGGTATTTGAGCCTGCCAACGCCAAAATTAACCCGCGGACCCGCCGGAGGCGGGGCCGTCGGGTTGAATGCCTTGTTGGGCCAGCGCCATCAGTTCTTTAGCCCTAGAACAGAAGGCATCGTAGTCGTTCAAACTATTAAATTCTCGGCGTGGCGGCCCTCCAAGCCCGATTCATGGTGCTTTACCCTGAAGCTTCTGCACGTTGTGAACCAGTGCAAACAGCTTCCACTGCGCATCGACCTTTCTTCGGCTTCGCAGCGTGAATCGTCGCAGGCCGTGGCTGTGCAAGTTGCCGAACATCGGCTCGACGA
>UEXO01000015.1_pt1 | contig 57085 bp, 51 predicted proteins | sample 4301131 | NCBI WGS metagenome assembly UEXO01 (sample SAMEA4773185, study PRJEB27434) | metagenome | biome: 2259; feature: agricultural soil; material: soil | place: USA | collected 2014-09 | depth 0.25 m | reverse complement strand
CCCGTACGCTGCTCCCGCCCACTGACCCGTCGTCCCACCCCGGCCCGCCGCTCCAGCCAGGGTGGTGGTGCCGCAGTGCTGACGGCCATCTCGCTGCTGATGCTGGTGCCGGTGCTCGCGCTGGTGATCAACATCGGCCAGCTCTATTACGCCCAGCGTGATCTGGAGAAGCAGGCAACGCTCGCGGCCTTGTCGGCGGTGCAGGTCGGCAGTGGTTGTGCAAACCTGGGCGTTCCGGGCCTCCTCGACGATGTCACGAACGAGGTCAACCGGATCATCGGCCTGAACCTGGTCGGCAACCCGGATGGTGCCGCCTCGGTGCAGATGACCGGCTTCAACGGCGTGCCGGCGGTCGAGGTAGGGCGGATCAATGTGAGCGGCGGCCAGCGCCAGTTCGAGGCGCTGGCCGATGGCGATCCGAAGATCGACGCGGTTCGCGTCAACCTGACGCGGACACAGCCGGTGCCGTTCATCAATCTTTATGGCGGCGGCGGAGCGCTATACGCCTCGGCCACGGCCCAGCAGGCACCCATTGGCAGCTTTTCCGTCGGTTCGGGTCTGCTGAGCCTCAACGGCGGCCTGCTCAATGGCCTGCTGGGCGCACTGCTGTGCGCGCCCGGTGATGACGCCTGCAAGAACTCCATCATCAGTCTCAACGTCATCAACAGCCAGACGGGATTGGTCAACACGCAGATCACGCTGGGCCAGCTGGGCACCGCCGTCGGGCTCGGCGTCGAAGATCTGTCCAACCCCCTGGACCTTTCGCTGGGCCTGTTGAACGCGACCCCGCGCTTGAACGTGCTGCTCGATGGCCTGGTCGGCGCGCTCGCGGATGACCTCGTCGACCCCCTGGTGGTCGGCCTGCTGCAAGGCCTGGCGAATGCCGCCACCAATCCCAAGGAGGTTCCGCTGGGGCAGTTGCTGGGCGTGGTCAATGGCCTGGGTGGCGATACGCCAGTCATCAACCTGTTCGACCTGCTGATCGCCCTGGGCCAGTCGACGGTCGCCGATCCCACCGGTCTTACCCCGATCGCGCTGCCGGTCAATCTGAGCGTTCCCGGCGTCGCCAACGTCAGCGTGTTCATCAAGATTCTGGAGCCGCCGCAGTTTGGCCTTGGTCGGCCGGGGCAGGCAGAGGCCAAGACCGCGCAGATACGCCTGCTGGTCAGGATCGAGGCGGGCGGCATCCTCAATGGTCTGCTGGGAGCCATCAATGGCCTGCTCAACGGGCTTCTGGATCTGGTCAATGCGTTGCTGGGGGTGGATGTCGACGTGAGTGTCGTGCCGCCACCGCTGAATATCGGCATCGACGTGGCGGTAGGCAGTGGCAGCGCCACCCTTGACGCCATCCAGTGCCCGCGCGGCGGGGTGAATCAAGGCCAGCCCATTGCTCGCCTCGGCGCGAAAACGGCCACGGCCCTGGTGGAGGTTGGTACGTTTTCCGGCAGCGCGAGCGCGGCTCCGGCTTTGAACACTGCGCAGAGCAATTGGCCTATCGCCACTGTCGCAATCGATGCGACTTGCGTCGGCGTCGAGTTCAAATTGGGGTGCCTTGGACTCAATCTGGGCAGCACCAACCTGAGCGTGGGCCTGGGTTTGATCGGTGTAGGGGTAGGCAGCACGGAGCATGACCTGAGCCCCGTCATGGATTTCGATACGCCAGCGGCCCCCGAACCTGGAGCGCCGACGATCTACATCGCCAACGGCATTCCACCGGATGCGCCCGCCGCGAACAATCCCCAGACTGTTGGATCTCAGACCACGGTGCAGCTGAATCTGGGCCTGACCACCACCGAAACCGGTGGTGGCCTGGTCGGCGCGCTCGGTGGCCTGATTTCCAATCTGCTCAACGGAATTGTCGCGCTGCTCGATCCGCTGCTCGCCATCGTCAACACCTTGACGACAGCCCTGATCGATCCCTTACTCGCTCTGTTGGGAATTCAGTTGGGCACGGCCACCGTGACCATGAACGCCGTGCAGGTCGGGCAGCCGATCCTCGTCACGACCTGCCTGCCAGGCACCGGCGTCGTCAACTGCCCGTAATCATCCGATGAGCCGTCCGCTGCAACCGGTGCTCGATGTGCCCGAAGTCGAACGCATCATCTGCGCCGGCCTGCCGATGTCTTCGTTCGCCCAGATGGTGGTCACCGAGGTGAAGCCGGGCTCGGCGACCATCCGGATTCCGTTCCGCGACTGGATGATCCGGCCGGGCGGCACCATCGCCGGACCGGTGCTGATGCTGGCGGCGGACTCCGCGATGTACGCGGTGATCCTCGCCCACATCGGCGGTCAGGTGATGGCAGTCACCGCCAACCTGAACATCAACTTCCTGAGCCGGCCGCGACCGGTCGACGTGGTCGCCGAGGGCCGCATCCTGAAGCTGGGCCGGCGGCTGGCGGTCGTCGAGGTGCTGATCAGGAGCGATGGCGACGACACCCTGGTCGCCCACGTCAGCGGCAGCTACGCGCTGCCGTCCTGAGCCGGGGCCGCCGCTGCGGGCGATCGGCGCTTGACCCCGGCTTGCGCACCGTCGAACCTTGCGCGCGAGCGGCGCCCGTCCCGGGCGCGGCCCTGAGCGATTGCGCGACGAACCGACGATGAACACTCTTGCAAGCCGCGCCGGCTGGTTGGCGCTGTCGATCTTCGGGGCGGCCTGCCTCGCCGTCGTCGCGCTGCGACGTGGTGAAACGATCAACGCGATGTGGCTGATCGCCGCCGCTGGTTCGGTATTCGTCATCGGCTACCGCTACTACAGCCGCTATCTCGCCGAAGTGGCGTTCGGCGTCGACCCGAAGCGGGCGACGCCGGCGGTGCTGCGCAACGACGGCCTCGACTACGTGCCGACCGACCGCAGCGTGCTGTTCGGCCACCACTTCGCGGCGATCGCTGGCGCCGGCCCGCTGGTCGGCCCGGTGCTCGCCGCGCAGATGGGCTATCTGCCCGGCACCTTGTGGATCCTGGTCGGCGTGGTGTTCGCCGGTGCCGTGCAGGACTTCATCATCCTGTTCTTCTCGACCCGCCGCGATGCCCGCGGCCTCGGCGACATGATCCGCACCGAGCTCGGGCCGCTGGCCGGTGCCGTTGCGATGGGCGGCATCCTGATGATCACCATCATGCTGATCGCAGTGCTGGCGCTGATCGTGGTCAAGGCGCTGGCGGAAAGCCCCTGGGGCCTGTTCACGGTGGCGGCGACGATCCCGATCGCGCTGTTCATGGGCGTCTACACGCGCTACCTGCGGCCGGGCAAGGTCGGCGAGGTGTCGGTGATCGGCGTGCTGCTGCTGATCGCCTCGGTGATCCTCGGTGGCCAGGTCGCGGCCGATCCGGCCTGGGCTGCGGCCTTCACCCATGATGGCAAGACCCTGGCCTGGATGCTGATCGGCTACGGCTTCGCGGCCTCGGTGCTGCCGGTCTGGCTGCTGCTGGCGCCGCGCGACTACCTGTCGACGTTCATGAAGATCGGCACCATCGCGGTGCTGGCAGTGGCGATCCTGATCTCTGCACCCGAGTTGAAGATGCCGGCGATCACCCGCTTCATCGACGGCAGCGGGCCGGTCTGGGCCGGGCCGCTGTTCCCGTTCCTGTTCATCACCATCGCCTGCGGCGCGGTCAGCGGTTTCCACGCCATGGTGTCGTCCGGCACCACGCCGAAGATGCTCGCCTGCGAGAGCCACGCCCGGCCGATCGGCTACGGCAGCATGCTGATGGAAGCGGCCGTCGCGGTCATGGCGCTGACCGCCGCCTGTATCCTCGAACCCGGCATCTACTTCGCGATGAACGCGCCAGCCGCCGTGCTGGGTACCACGGCGGAATCAGCCGCGACGGCGATCGCTAACTGGGGCTTCGTGGTCACGCCCGAGCTGCTGACCCAGACCGCCACGGACATCGGTGAAACCACCATCCTGTCGCGCGCCGGTGGTGCGCCGACCCTGGCGGTCGGCATGGCGATGATCCTGCACCAGCTGGTGCCGAGCGTGGCCTCGATGGCCTTCTGGTACCACTACGCGATCCTGTTCGAAGCGCTGTTCATCCTGACCACCATCGACGCCGGTACCCGTATCGGCCGGTTCATGGTCCAGGACTTCATCGGCACCGTGTACGCGCCGATGAAGAACACCGCCAGCTGGGCCGCCAATGGCGTGGCGACGACGATCTGCGTCGCCGGCTGGGGCTGGTTCCTGTACCAGGGCGTCACCGATCCGCTCGGCGGCATCAATTCGCTATGGCCGCTGTTCGGCATCGCCAACCAGATGCTCGCCGGCATCGCCCTGATCTTCGCCACCGTGGTGTTGATCAAGATGAAGCGCGAGCGCTACGTCTGGATCACCGCCGTGCCGATGGCCTGGCTGCTGGTCTGCACCTTGACCGCCGGCTGGCTGAAAGTGTTTTCGGCAAATCCGCGCATCGGCTTCCTGTCCCACGCCGACAAGTTCGCCACCGCGCTCGCCAGCGGCGAGCTGCTGGCGCCGGCGAAGTCGATGGCCCAGATGGAGCAGGTCGTTCGCAACGACCGTATCGACGCAGCACTCGCCCTGCTGTTCATGTCGGTGGTGGTGATCGTCTTGGTGCTCGCCGTGCGCACCGCGCTGGCCAGCTGGCGCAACCGCACGGCCACCGCCTGCGAAGCGCCGTACATCGAGGTCAAGGATGCGCCGGCCGCGGCCTGAGGCCCCTGAAGCTGGCCTGATCGCGCGGCTGCACGCCGCGTGGAAGAAAGCGGCCGAGACCGCCAATCTGGCGGTCGGCGTGCCGGACTACGACCGCTATGTCCGCCATCGCGAGTCCAGCCATCCCGGTGAACCGGTGATGAGCTACGCCGAGTTCTTCCGCGAGCGCCAGGACGCCCGCTACGGCAACGCGGCGAATCCGCGCTGCTGCTGAGGCTTCGCCGGCTTACAACACCGGCGGCTTCTGCTCGCGGTGATGGGCGAGGATGCGCCGGTACGGTTCTGGATCCTTGATGTGGACGAGGTCGCCTTCGCGCGGGAAGGTCCAGTCGTAGAGGCGTGACAGGTAGAAGCGGAACGCCGCGGCGCGCAGCACCAGCGGCCAGGCCTTTACCTCCGCGTCGGTCGGCGGCCGGCAGGCGCGGTAGGCCGACAGCAGCGCCGCCGCGTGAGCGCGGTCGAGGCTGCCGTCCGGCAGCGCGCACCAGTCGTTCAGGGTCACTGCCAGGTCGTAGAGCAGCGAATCGTTGCAGGCGTAGTAGAAGTCGATGACGCCGGTCAGGCGGTCGTCGACGAACAGCACGTTGTCCTTGAACAGGTCGGCGTGGATCACGCCCTGCGGCAGCGCGGCCAGATCGAGCCGGGCCTGGGCGTCGAGTTCGTCGGCGATCAGCGCGCGGGCGCCGTCCGCGACGCGCGGCAGCAGCAGTTCGCCGGTCTGGCGCCGCCAGGCGACGCCACGGCCGTTGACGCAGCGGCCTTCGTAGCTGGCGGTCAGCTTGTGCAGCTCGCCGAGCGCGTGACCGACGGCGGCGCACTGCATCAGGTTCGGGAACAGCACGCTCTGGCCAGTCAGGCGGGCGACCAGGGCGGCCGGCTTGCCGTTGAGCATCGACAGCGTGCGGCCGTCGTTGTCGGTCACCGGCAACGCGCTCGGATAGCCGTGACGCGCCAGGTGTTCCATCAGGCCGAGGAAGAACGGCAGGTCGGCGTAGTTCAGGCGCTCGAACAGGGTCAGCACCCAGCGGCCGCGGCTGGTGTCGACAAAATAATTGGTGTTCTCGATGCCCTCGCCGATGCCGGTGTAGCCGATCAGTTCGCCCAGGTCGTACTGGTGCAGGAAGGCGTCGAGTTCGGCGTGGCTGACTTTGGTGAAGACGGACATGAGCGGCGGCGTTCGGGCGGTCGCCGCGCAGTTTACGGAAAGCCGTCGCCGCGCGGTTTCCTGAGCCGCGCGGGTCGCGTTGTAGACTTCGGTTTCCCTGGTTGCCGGCTACGAGACTTGCTGAAGGATCTGCTCCACGTCATCCGGCCGCTCGGCATCCTGCTGATGGCGTTCTCGGTGGCCTTCCTGCCGCCGATTGCCGTGTCGCTGTATTTCGACGAGGGGGCGCTGCCGCCGTTCACGGCCGGCGCCGCGGTGAACTTCGCGACCGGCTTCCTGATGTGGATGATCGGCCGCCGGCATCGCCGCGAGCTGAAATCGCGCGACGGCTTCCTGCTGGTCGCGCTGATCTGGGTGCTGGTTGCCGCGACTGCCACCGTGCCGCTGATGCTCGGTCTCGACATGTCGTTCACGGATGCCTATTTCGAAACGATGTCTGGAGTCACCACCACGGGCGCCACCGTGTTGACCGGGCTGGACCGTATTCCTCACGCCCATAACCTGTGGCGGCATGAGCTGACCTGGCTCGGTGGCCTCGGCATCATCGGCCTGGCGATGGCGGTGCTGCCGCTGCTCGGTGTCGGCGGCATGCAGGTCTACCGCGCCGAGGCCACCGGGCCGATCAAGGATTCCAAGCTGACCCCGCGCTTCGTGCAGACCGCGCGTTCGATCTGGCTGATCTACTTCGGCCTGACCGTGGCCTGCATTCTCGCCTTCCACTTCGGCGGCATGCGCTGGTTCGACGCCGTCTGTCATGCCTTCTCGGTGATGTCGCTGGGCGGCTTCTCGACCCATGACGCCAGCATGGGCTACTTCAATTCGCCGCTGCTCGAAGCGCTCGCCGTCCTGTTCATGCTGCTGGCCGGCGTCAATTTCGCCACCCACTTCGTTTGCTGGCGTTCGCGTTCGCTGCTGCCCTACCTGCGCGATGCCGAGATCCGCACCATGCTGCTGCTGGTGCTGGCCAGTTGTCTCGGCATCGCCCTGTACATCTGGCTGCTCGGCGTCTATCCGAGCTACTGGACGGCGCTGCGCCACTCGGTGTTCAACATCGTATCGGTGGGGCTGACCTGCGGTCTGGCCAGCACCGACTTCGGTCAGTGGCCGGTATTCGCCAGCGTCTGGATGCTGACGCTGTCCTGCGTGCTCAGCGCTGCGGGCTCCACTGGCGGCGGCATCAAGATGATCCGCCTGCTGATCCTGTTCAAGCAGAGTGCCCGCGAGCTGCTGAGCCTGCTGCATCCCAGCGCGGTGTCGACGCTGAAAGTCGGCGGCCAGGTGATCTCGGACCGCACCGTGCTGTCGGTGTTCGGCTTCATACACCTGTACACGATCAGCGTGGTCAGCCTGAGCTTCCTGCTGGTGATCTCCGGCATGGATCTGGCGACCTCGTTCAGCGCCGTGATCGCCTCGATCAACAACACCGGGCCTGGCATCGGCGTCGTCGGGCCGTCCGGCACCTACCAGCCGCTCGGCGATTTCCAGACCTGGGTCTGCACCGTGGCGATGCTTGCTGGCCGCCTCGAGGTATTCGTGCTGATCGTCCTGCTGACGCCGACCTTCTGGAAGGAATAGCGCCAGCCGTCCGGCTTCAGATGAAGCTGAGGCCGACCTGGAACAGCTTCTCGACATCCTTGGTGCGACGCTTGTCGACGATGAACAGGATCACGTGGTCCTCGGCTTCGATCATCACGTCGTGGTGGGCAATGATCACGTTTTCGCCGCGGACGATCGCGCCGATCGTGGTGCCGGGCGGCAGCTTGATCTCCTCGAGCCGGCGGCCGACCACCTTCGAGTTGTGGCGATCGCCGTGAGCCACGGCCTCGATCGCTTCGGCCGCCCCGCGACGCAGCGAGTGGACCTTGGCGACATCGCCGCGGCGCACGTGGGCGAGCAGCGCCGACACCGTCGCCTGCTGCGGAGACACCGCGATGTCGATCGCCCCGCCTTCGACCAGGTCGACATAGGCCAGGCGGTTGATCAGGCTGAGCACGCGGCGAGCGCCGAGTCGCTTGGCCAGCATCGCCGACAGGATGTTCGCCTCGTCGTCGTTGGTCACCGCGCAGAAGACGTCGGTGTCCTCGATGTTCTCCTCGTCGAGCAGCGATTCGTTGGCGGCATCGCCAGCCAGTACCACGACGTGGTTCAGCTGCTCGGACAGATAGCGCGCCCGCTCGCTGGAGCGCTCGATGATCTTCACCTGCAGCCTCTTTTCCAGCGCCCGCGCCAAGCGCATGCCGATGTTGCCGCCGCCGGCCAGCATCACCCGCTTCACCGGGCGATCGGCCTTGCGCAGCTCGGCCATGATCTTCGGGATGTGGGCGCGGGCGCCGAGGAAGAACACTTCGTCGTCGGCCTCGATGATCGTCGAGCCCTCGGGAATGATCGGCTTGCCGCGCCGGTAGATCGCCGCGACTCGCGCCTCGACACCGGCTGGCAGGTGTGAAGGCAGCTCCTTCAGCTCGTTGCCGACCAGCGGCCCGCCGTAATAGGCGCGCACGCCGACCAGCTGCACCAGGCCTTCGGCGAAATCGACCACCTGCAGCGCGCCCGGATACTCGATCAGTCGCAGGATCGCTTCGGTGACCAGCTGCTCGGGGCTGATCCGCATGTCGACGCTCAGCGCGTCGGGCAGGAACAGCCGGTCTTCCTCGTTCAGGTATTCGGCGGCGCGGACCCGGGCGATCTTGGTCGGCGTGTGGAACAGCATCTGGCTGATCCGGCAGGCGAGCATGTTGGTCTCGTCGCTGTCGGTGACCGCGATGATCATGTCGGCATCGTTGACGCCAGCCCGGCGCAGCACTTCCGGGTAGGAGGCGTGGCCCTGCACCGTGCGGATGTCGAGGCGTTCCTGCAGGTGGTTCAGCGCCGTGCGGCTGGCGTCGACGACGGTGATGTCGTGCGCTTCGTGGGCGAGGTTCTCGGCCAGGGTCGAACCGACCTGACCTGCGCCGAGGATGACGATCTTCATGCCGACATCAATGGGAGCTGTTCACGGCCGGCAAGTTATCGAGTCGGCATCGTGACATCGAACGGGAGTGCAAGGCTAGGTACCGGATGGTCTCGCCGAAATGTGCGGAAATGCCGACTCAATTACCAGAAGCCATGGTTTTTATTGATACGGCACCTTTCGCAACTTCGCTGGTAACGGTGAATTTCACCGCGGACACCCAGCTTACGTTCAATGTCGCGGTGCCGTATCAATAACGCAGCTTGTTGCACTGCGCAACTGAGCGCCCCCTGCCGGCAAGGGGCGGGCGTTACAGTAGAGCCGCGCAGCTTGCACCCAGTATCGTCGGAGCTTGTCGTGATCTATGAACTTCGCAGTTTCCAGTACGGCGACTACCGCCTCGCCTACGAGATGCACGGCGCCGGCCCGCAGACCGTGGTGCTGCTGCACGGCCTGCTGCTCGACACCTACATCAACCGCGATCTCGGCTGCGCGCTGGCCGATGCCGGTTTCAGAGTCGTGCTGCTCGACCTGCTCGGTCACGGCCGCAGCGATCGCCCGCACGCGCCGACCCTGCACCGCTTCGATCTCTATGCCCGCCAGGTCATCGCCCTGCTCGATCATCTGGAAGTGCGCCAGGCGGTGATCGGTGGCCTGTCGCTGGGCGCCGACGTCAGCCTGCACGTCGCCGCCCTCGCGCCGAACCGGGTGCGTGCGCTGTTCATCGAGATGCCGGTGATGGAATGGGCGACACCTTCGGCGGCACTGCTGTTCGCGCCGCTGCTGATCACCGTGCGCCGGGCCAAGCCAGTGGTGCGCCTGTGGGCGAAGTTCTGGCGGTCACTGCCGCGGCCACGGAACAACACCGGCATCAGCATCATGAACCTGCTGTCGATGGCGCCGGAGGAACTCGGCGCGGTGCTGCACGGCATCCTGGTCGGCCCGGTGGTGCCCGACATCGCCGCCCGCCGCGCGATGACCATGCCGACCCTGATCATCGGCCACACCGGCGATTTCCTGCACCCCTTCGACGACGCTGCCGCACTCGCCCGGCAGATTCCTGGCGCCAGGTTCATCGAAGCGAAATCGATCCTCGAACTGCGCACCCGGCCACAGCGGATGCTGCCGGAGATCGTCAAGTTCTTCACCGAGAACGGCATGCAGCGGCGGCAGGTGTCGAAGGCGCGCGGCGCCTGATCAGGTCGCCGCCGCCGAACGGGTACGCGCCACCGCTTCGACCCAGCCGGCATAGAGCGCGTCGGCTCGCGCCGCGTCCATCCGCGGTTCGAAACGGGCATCGGCGCGCCACAGGGTGGCGATCTCGTCGAGCGAGGCATAAACGCCCGACGTCAGGCCGGCGAGCAGCGCCGCTCCGAGCGCCGTGGTTTCCACGGTCTGCGGCCGGACCACGGTGACCCGGACGATGTCGGCGAGGAACTGCATCAGCCAGTCGTTGACCGCCATGCCGCCGTCGACTCGCAGCTCGGTCGGCGCGACCGCATCCTTGGCCATCGCGTCGAGCAGATCCCGGGTCTGGTAGCAGACCGATTCCAGCGCGGCGCGGACGATGTGGGCAATGCCGGAGTCGCGGGTCAGGCCGAGGATGGCGCCGCGGGCGCGGGGGTCCCAGTACGGCGCGCCGAGGCCGGTGAACGCCGGTACCAGGTAGACGCCCTGGGTGTCGGGAATGGTTTTCGCCAGCGCTTCGGTTTCGGCGGCCGAGCCGATCAGGTGGACCGCGTCGCGCAGCCATTGCACGGCAGCACCAGCGACGAAGATCGAGCCTTCCAGCGCATGGGTGGTTTCGCCGTTCAGACGGTAGCCGACAGTGCCGAGCAGGCGGTGCCCGGACTGCACCGCCTTGGCGCCGGTGTTGAGCACCACGAAGCAGCCGGTGCCGTAGGTGCTCTTGATCATCCCCGGCTTGAAACAGGCCTGGCCGACGGTCGCCGCCTGCTGGTCCCCGACCAGGGCGCCGATCGTCACGGCGCTGCCGAGCAGTCCGGGCTCGGTGGCACCGTAGTCGGCGGCGCTGTCCAGCACCTTCGGCAGCAGGGCGCGCGGCAGCTTGAAGAAGGCCAGCAGCGCGTCGTCCCAGTCGGCCGTGTGCAGGTTGTAGAGCAGGGTCCGCGAGGCATTGGTCGCATCGGTGGCGTGCACCCGGCCGCCGGTCAGCTTCCACAGGAGCCAGCTGTCGATGGTGCCGAAGGCCAGTTCGCCGGCTTCCGCACGGGCGCGGGCGCCGGGGACGTGGTCGAGGATCCAGGCGATCTTGGTCGCCGAGAAGTAGGGATCGAGCAGCAGGCCGGTGCGCACATTGAGATGGCGACCCAGGAAGGCCTCGCTGCGTTCGGCGCAGAACCTCGCGGTGCGGCGGTCCTGCCAGACGATCGCCGGATGGATCGGCTCGCCGGTGGCGCGATCCCAGACCACCGTGGTCTCGCGCTGGTTGGTGATGCCGAGCGCGGCGAGGTCGGCGGCTTCAAGCTTTGCGTCGGCGAGCGCGGCGCGCGCGCAGGCCAGGGTGTCGGTCCAGATGCGGACGGCATCGTGCTCGACCAGGGCCAGCTTGCCGTCGTCGTTGGCGACGTCCGGGGCCGACTCCGGGAACGACTGCGGCAGCTCGCGCTGGGCGACGCCGAGCTTGTTGCCGAGGCGGTCGAAGACGATCGCCCGGGTACTGGTGGTGCCCTGGTCGATGGCGAGCAGCGCGGCTTTCTGGGAACTTGCAGTCATGGGGCCTGAAGCATCCGTTTGTTATGGTTCTGGGCAAGGGTCTGAAGGCATTGCTTTGGTCACGGCGTTGCAGCTCAAAATGCTGCCGGGCGAGGCGCAAACCGCAGGCCATAGCCTATCCATGGTCAAGGTGCGCAACGAAGTCCGGCGACTTTCTGGCCGCAACCCTTCTGGGCGGGGCCGTTTTTTTGCATTGCTGCCTGGCTCGTCGCGCCAGCAGGTCGGCTATTGGCCGCTCCTCTCGCCGTGCACTGCGAAAAACGACCCCCGCCGCAGCGAGCAAAGTAATGCCTACAGACCCTATGGAAGGTACCGATGAGCGCTGACGGTTTCCAGTTGCGATTCAACGATACGACGCCACCGCTGCATGTCCATCGCTGGCTGCCCGATGGCGCCGCACCACGCGCCGCCCTGCTGATCGTCCACGGCATGGCCGAACATGGCGGCCGCTACGGCCGTTTTGCAGCTGCGGCTAACGCGGCCGGCATCGCCGTCCATGCGCTCGACCTGCCCGGCCACGGCCTCAGCGCGGCGGCGGCCGAGCGCGGCCACTTTGCTGATCACGACGGCTGGGCGCTGGCCTTGAGCGCGATTCACGGCCTGCGCCTCCATATCGACTCGGCCTATCCCGGCCTGCCGTCGTTCGCGCTCGGCCACAGTATGGGTTCGTTCCTGATGCAGGATTACCTGGTCGAATTCGGGGGCGACCGTGGCAAAGGCCTGGCCGGCGCCGTGCTGTCGGCGACCAGCAACACGCTCGGCCCGCTGCGCGCGGTCGGCGGCCTGCTGATGCGGATCGAAGCCATGCTGCTCGGCCCGCGCCATCCCAGCGCACTGGCCGAAGCACTGAGCTTCAAGGCTTTCAACAAGGCTTTCGAACCGGCCCGGACCGGTTTCGACTGGCTGTCGCGCGATGCGGCCGAAGTCGATGCCTACATCGCCGATCCGAGCTGCGGCTTCCGCTGCAGCGCCCGGCTGTGGGCCGACCTGTTCGCCGCCGGCGCCGGCTTCGGCGCGCCGGACCGGCTGGCGCGTGTCCCAGCGGACCTGCCGATCCGGCTGATCTGCGGCTCGGCCGATCCGGTCAGCCAGGGCGAACAGGGGCCGACCAGGCTCGCCGCGGCCTATCGCGCCGCCGGCGTCCGCGAAGTCAGCGTGCGTGCCTGGCAGGACGGCCGCCACGAACTGCTCAATGACATCTGCCGCGACGAGGTCACGACTGATCTGCTCGGCTGGATCGAAGCGCACCTGGCATCAGGCTGAAACGACCACGGCGCCCGAAGGCGCCGTGGTCGCAGCTGACAGGCCTCAGACCGCTCAGACCGCTTTGATCGCCGGCCCCGAAGTCAGCACCGGGCCGGTCGGCTTGCCGGTCGGCGAACCGCCGACCGGTTCCAGGCTGACCGCCAGGGTCAGCTGCTCGCCGCTGATGCCGGTGGGCATCTTCATCGTGCCGCTGCCGCTGGTCGGCAGCAGGCCGATCGAAACCGGGCCGGCTTCGGTGATCAGCCAAAGCTCCAGGCTGTGCTCGCCGAGCGCCGGGTATTCGCCGCTGGCCACCGCCTTGATCTCGCCCTGGTTGTCGGCGGCGCTGCTGACCGCCAAGGTCCACTGCATGTTCGATTCCGGCAGCTTCAGCAGCGATACATAGACCGCTGTCGGGGTCGGGGTCGGAGCCGGAACCTCGCCGGCTGGCGTTGGCGCCACGGCAAGCGGGCCAGGCGCCTCGCCCGGCAATGGAATGCGGGTGCCGACCAGCACCGCGAGCACCACGGCCGCTGCGGTTGCCAGGCCGGCCATGATCCGCCACAGCGGTGCTGGCGCTGGACTGTCGTTGGCGGCCCTGGTGGGCTTCTGCACTACCTGCTGCCGGAGCGCAGGCGCTGGGCGGATCGGCGTCACGCTGGCCGAGCGCGGTACGCCGATCTGATGCTCGAGGTTCAGCCAGATGGCTGGCGGCGGCGTCTGCGGCTTCAGGTTCGCGGCGAGGCCGGCGAGCCGTGACTCCCAGAAGCGGATCTCGGCGCGCGAAGCGGCGTCGGTTCTCGCCAGCCGCTCGAAGCGGCGGCGCGCGAGCCCGCGCAGGGTGCCGAGCACGTACTCGGCGGCGAGCATCTGGCGCAGCTGCCTGTTGTCGTACTTCATGACCTGACCGTGCTCACCGTTCCAGACATTCACGAAGGCGCGACAGCCCGCGTCGCACCCAGCTCTTCACCGTGCCCAACGGCGCATTCATGCGCTGCGCCAGTTCCTGATGCGTATAGCCCTCGTAGTAGGCGAGCAGCACGCTGCGCTTCTGTTCGTCCTGCAGATCCTGCATGCAATCCCGCAACATCCCGAGTCCTTCCCTTTCCACGGCCCCGTCCTCGGGGCTTTGCGTGAGATCCGCGAAGGTCATCGGCGGTTCTTCGCCTTCCTCCGGCATCTCCACTTCCGGCCGCTTCATCCGCAGCAGGTCCAGGGCGCGATAGCGGGCGACGGTCAGCAGCCAGGTCAGCGGCGCGCCTTTTTCCGGCGCGTAGGTGTCGGCTTTCTGCCAGACCCGCAGGAAACAGTCCTGCAAGGCTTCGTCGGCCCAATCCCGACGTTTCAACATACGCAGCAGCAGCGCGTACAGATGCGAGCTGCAGGCTTCGTAGAGCTGCGCGAAGGCGCGCTGGTTGCCGGCGCCGGTTTCCGCCAGCAGGCGTATCAGGCGTTCGGGATCGGCAGTAGCTGAACTCATCGGACGTCGGATCGGAAGGATTGGGAAAACGGATGAGCCTGAGCATAACAAGCCGGCGCGTCGTTCTGGCGCCGGATGGCCCTGGGGTCGACCGCGCTTGGCCCGGACAGCCGGCGACTATAATCGCGGCTTCCCAGATCCCGAGACTGCCGTGGTCCTCAGTGCCTTTCCCGCCGCCCGCCCGCGCCGTCTGCGCGCCGCCGCATTTTCCCGCGAGCTGTCCCGCGAGACGCGCCTGGCCGCTGGCCAGCTGATCCAGCCGCTGTTCGTCGCCGAGGGCGCGCTCAAGGGACCGATCGCGTCGATGCCGGGCCAGGTCCGTCGCGATCTCGACGAACTGGTCGCCGAATGCCGCGAGCTGGCGGCGCTCGGCGTCAGCGCCGTGGCGCTGTTCCCGGTGATCCCGGCCGGGCTCAAGAACGAGGCCGGCAGCGAATCGCTGAACCCGGACGGCCTGATCCCGCGCGCGATCAAGCGGGTCAAGGATGCGGTGCCCGGCCTCGGCGTGATCGTCGACATCGCACTCGATCCGTACACCAGCCACGGTCACGACGGCATCCTCGACGAAGCAGGCTATGTCGCCAACGACATCACCCTCGAAGCGCTGCGCAAGCAGGCCGTGGTGCTGGCCCGCGCCGGTGCCGACGTGCTGGCGCCGAGCGACATGATGGATGGCCGGGTCGGTGCCATTCGTTCCGTGCTGGAGCGCGACATGCGCCACAACACCATGATCTTGAGCTATGCCGCGAAGTACGCCAGCGCCTTCTACGGTCCGTTCCGCGATGCGGTCGGCTCGGCCGGCGCGCTGAAGGGCGACAAGCGCACCTACCAGATGGACCCGGCGAACAGCGATGAAGCGTTGCGCGAAGTCGGCATGGACCTCGCCGAGGGCGCGGACATCGTCATGGTCAAGCCGGGCATGCCGTATCTGGACATCATCCGCCGCGTGAAAGACGAATACGGCGTGCCGGTCGCGGCCTATCAGGTCAGCGGCGAGTACGCGATGCTCAAGGCCGCCGCCCAGAACGGCTGGCTCGACGAGAAGAAGGTGGTCATGGAATCGCTGCTCTGCTTCCGCCGTGCCGGTGCCGACATGGTGCTGAGCTATTTCTCCAAGCAGGCCGCGCAGTGGCTGAAGGACGCTTGATGTCGACCATCGACCGTTACGCGGTGCTTGGCCAGCCGGTCGGCCACTCGAAGTCGCCGCGGATCCACGCCGCGTTCGCGGAAAGTCTCGGCCAGAAACTCCTCTACGAGGCTTGCGAGGTCGCGCCCGATGAACTCGCCCCCTCGCTGCTGCGCTTCCATGCCGAAGGCTGGCAGGGCTTCAACCTGACCCTGCCGCACAAGACCGCCGCCGTCGCCCTGTGCGAAAGCCGCACCGACGCCGCCGAGCAGGCCGGTGCGGTCAACACGCTGATCCGTACCGCCACCGGCTGGAAGGGCGACAACACCGACGGCGCCGGTCTGGTCCGCGATCTCACCGTCAACCTTGGTGTGGCGATCCGCGGCAAGCGGGTGCTGGTGCTCGGCGCCGGTGGTGCGGCCCGCGGCATCCTCGCGCCGCTGCTCGCCGAAGGCCCTGCGCTGCTGGCGATTTCCAACCGCAATCCCTGGAAGCCGGAAGAGATCGCCGCGGCAATGAAGTCGCTTGGCAACATCGTGCCGCGCACCCATCTGTCGCTGAAAGGCGACCACTACGATCTGGTGCTCAACGCCACCAGCGCCGGCCACCGAGGCGAGGTGCCGCGCCTGCCGCCGGGCCTGTTCGCGCCGGGCGCGGTGGCCTACGACCTGAACTACGGGCCGGCATCCGAGCCTTTCCTGGCCTGGGCCAGGACACAGGGCGCGACGACGCTCAGCGATGGCCTGGGCATGCTGGTCGAGCAGGCGGCGGAAGCGTTCCAGCGCTGGCGCGGCGTGCGGCCGGAAACGGCTGCGGTGCTGGCGGGCTTGCGGGCTGCTTGAACCGAGAGCCGTGACCCGAGGTGGCGGGATAAGCGATGAAGCCGCTATCCCGCCACCTGCGAGCCAATCGGTCGTGATTCAGCGGCTGACGGTGAACCGACGAGCGACGATGCCGCCGAGGTCGCCGTCCAGCCCGTGGGCGCCGCCGAAGGGGCTCGAGTAGCCGTCCGTCCAGACCGCGATGCCGTTGCCATTGGCGCCGAGGCTCACCACCGGCGCCGATCGCCTCCCGGTCACCGGCGCATCGAACGGCGTTGGGCCACCCAGAGGCAGGTCTTCCGCGCTGTAGCGGCGTCCGTAGATGCTGCCGGCCAGCACGGGGCCGAAATCAACGCGACCGGCTTCGGCGATCACCAAGAATTGCCCGCTCGGAGTGCCGCCGACGCTGGCGCTTTCCGAGTTGCCGAGTGCCGGATCACTGATCGCCAGTTCCGGGCCCAGCGGCGCCCCCTGGGCGTCGAGGCGGCTTGCGTAGACCACGTCTTCTTCGCGGTCGCTGACGGAATCATCCGCCGCCAGGACGTAGCCGCTGCCGGCGGTGGCGATGGCCGGGTTGTACCGGCCCCCCTGGTAAGAGCCCCCGGCGTAAACGCTGCTCTGCAGCCACTCGCCGGTCGCCGAGAAGCCGGCGGTTCCGACAACGCCGTATTCGTCGCCGCGAAAGCTGTTCTCGTAGGCGATGACGAAACTGCCGTCGGCCTGCATCGCCACGGAAACCCTGGTCAGGCCATCCTCGGAGTCTTCCGTGTCGGCGACGACGTCCCCGGTGGTGGGCCGGCCGTTGGCGGCAAACAGCCTGAAGCTCACCCTCGTCAGGTAATCCTCGCCAGGAAATCGTTCGCTCCAGGCGATGACCGTGGCGCCATCCGGTGCTGCGGCGACATCCGGAGCGGCCTGGTCCCCGGCGGTACCGACGTTGACGCGGAACGGCGCGGCGTCGAGCGCACTGCCACTGGCGGCATAGCGGCGGGCGTAGATGCCATTGCCGTCGGCATCCGGCGCGGCATAGACGACGACGAAACGGCCCTGGGCATCCATCGCGACAGCAGGAGCGCTCTGGGCGCCGGCGATCACGGTGTTGACCCGGAACTCGGCGCCGAGCGGCGTGCCATCGGCGCTGAACCGGCGAGCGAATACCCCGTCGCCGTCGCCATCCGGGCCGGTCCAGACGACGGTGAAATTGCCGGCCGGATCGGTGGCGATATCGGGTTGGCGCTGGTTTCCGGCGGTCGTCGTGTTGACGACGAACGCCGGCTGCAGCTGGGCACTGACGAAACCCGGCGCCAGCAGCGCGGCCGTGGCGATCATCGCCGGCAGCCTCCGCCATCGTCGGCTTTCGCCGCCATGCAGGGCCTGCGGCCATGTCATCGATTGATCCGTGGGCAGCATCGGCGAAGACAGCCGGCGATTCAACAAGCCGATTCCGCAGATCGTGTTCTTCTCGTGCAGTTTCATGTTTTTCCCCTGAGCGTTGCGACGAATCTCTTGATTGACGCGGACCAGCGTTCTACGTTCCCGTCAGATCGGCGAACGGTTGCGACCGCGCATGCTCCGGGCAGGCGCAGCGTAGGTCGCCCCGTTCGCCGGTGACTGCAGTTGCTCCCGACGCACGGCTGCGCCGAGTGCGACTGCAGTCAGGGGCTGACGGCGAACCGGCGAGCGACGATGCCACCCAGATCGCCGTCCAGGCCGTGGTAGCCACCGAGCAAACCGTCCGTCCAGACCACGATGCCGTTGCCATTGGCGGCAAGGCTGATCACCGGGGCGTACCGGATTCCGGTCGCTGGCGTATCGAACGGCGTCGCGGCACTCAGCGGCAGGTTTCCCGCGCTGTAGCGGCGCCCGTAGATGCTGCCGCTCAGCATGGGGGTGAACTCCGCGCGGCTGGCCTGGGCCACCACGGTGAACTGCCCGCTCGGTGTGCCGCCGACGCTGGTGCCTTCCGAGTTGTTGCGCCGTGGATCATTGAGCGCCAGTACCGAGCCCAGCGGCGCCCCTTGGGCGTCGAGGCGGTGCACGTAGGCCACGTCTTCGTAGAGGTCGAGGACGGCATCATCCGATGCCAGGACGTAGCCGCTGCCGGCGGTGGCGATCGATGGACTGAACTTGCCGTGGAGGCTGTGGTATTGCTGCTCATCGCTATTTTTCAGCAATGCGCCGGTCGCGGAGAAGCCGGCGGTTTCCATAGCACCGGTTTCGTCGCCGCGAGTGCTGTTCTCGTAAGCGATGACGAAACTGCCGTCGGTCTGCATCGCCACGGAGACCCTGGAAAGGCCTTCAAAGGAGACTTCCGTATCGGCGACGACGTCGCCGGTGGTGGGCCGGCCATTGGCAGCAAACAGCCTGAAGCTCACCCGCGTCAGGTAGTCCTCGGCAGGAAATACTTCGCTCCAGGCGATGACCGTGGCGCCATCCGGTGCTGCGGCGACATCCGGTGCGACCTGGCGCCCGGCGGTGCCGACGTTGACGCGAAACGGCGCGGCGTCGAGCGCGCTGCCGCTGGCGGCATAGCGGCGGGCGTAGATGCCATTGCCGTCGGCATCCGGTGCGGCATAGACGACGACGAAACGGCCCTGGGCATCCGTCGCGACCGCGGGGGCGCTCTGGGCGCCGACGATCACGGTGTTGACCCGGAATTCCGCGCCGAGCGGCGTGCCATCGGCGCTGAAACGGCGGGCGAATACCCCGTCGCCGTCACCATCCGGGCCGGTCCAGACGATGGTGAAATTGCCGGCCGGATCGGTGGCGATATCGGGCTCGCGCTGATTCCCGGCGGTCGTCGTGTTGACGACGAAATCCGGCTGCAGCAGCAGCTGGGCACTGACGAAGCCCGGCGCCAGCAGCGCAGCCATGGCGCCCATGGTCATCATTCGTCGCCACCATCGGCTTGCGCCGTCAGGCAGAGGCTGCGGCCTCGTCATCGCTTGATCCACCGGTCGCAGCGGCGAGGCCAGCCGCTGATCATTCAATAAGCCGATTTCGCGGACCTTGTTCTTCTCGTGCAGTTTCATGTTTTTCCCCTGAGCGTTGCGACGAACCTCCTGATTGACGCGGACCAACGTTCTGCTTTTCTCCTTGAGCTTGCAGTGGCGAATGGACGGCGGTCGAGCCGGTTTCCGTCCTTGGTCGATTCGGCGGAACAGCCCACGGAAAATGGAAGCAGGCGGAAACGAGAGCCTAGATGCTGCGATCGCCGTCCGGCCCACGCCAGACGGCAAGATCGATTACTGGCGGGCAGGTGCTGGCCCCCGGCCCGAGTGTCGTCGGATGCCGGGGAGATGCCTGAACTCAACCGCTGCGAGGCGCAGACTGCTTGCAATGCATCCGCGAATCGAGCGGCGCGGCGATCGATTCGACTCGAATCCTGCACATCTCGCTTGCCGCGAACAGGCGTTTCCTCTCTCCGGAGTAAGGGCCGGCCTTGGGCGGCTAAGCCGCCAGGTCGAACAGCAGCAGCTCCGAATCGGCGCTCGCGGCCAGCGCCAGCGCGGTTTCCCCCGCGATCAGCGCGGCGTCGCCGGCGGCAAGCATCTGCTCGCCAAGCTGTACCGCGCCGCGCGCCACGTGCAGATAGTGCTGGCGTCCCGCCCGCAGCCCGGTCTCCAGTCGTTGCCCGCCCACCGGCCAGGCGATGGCCAGCCGGACGTCCTGCAGCAGCCGGAACGGCGCGGCTTCGGCCTCGGGGGCGGCGACCAGGGTGAAGCCGCTGCGCAACGCCTCGATATCGAGCGCCAGCTGCTGATAGCCCGGCGCCGCGCCGCGGGCATCCGGCACGATCCAGATCTGCAGGAAGTGCACCGGGGCGACATCGCTGGCGTTCATCTCACTGTGGGCGATGCCGCGGCCAGCGGTCATCAGCTGCATCTCGCCCGGCTTCAGCACCGAGCTGCCGCCGGTGGAATCCTTGTGGCGCAGGCCGCCGTCGAGCACGTAGGTGATGATCTCCATGTCGCTGTGCGAATGCGGCGGGAAGCCGGCGCCGCCGACCACGCGATCGTCGTTGATCACTCGCAGCGGGCCGATGCCCATGTGCTTCGGGTCGTGCCAGCCGCCGAACGAGAACGTGTGGTGGCTGTCCAGCCAGCCGTGTTCGGCATGGCCGCGGGTATCGGCCGGGCGAATCGTGATCATCGAGGCGCACTGTCCTGAGTGGGGCGTCCCGACTATAGAGCCGCCGGGCGAAGGGTCAATGCCCGGTGCCTGGCCGGGGCCGTGCCGAGCTTGGGTCGCGGCCGTAAACTACGTCGTCTTTCGCGATCTCCCTCCGTCCCTTGTTCACTGATCTCCCGCGCGCGGCCGGCAGCACCTTGCCCTTCCGCATCCGCTACGCCGCCCGGGCGACGATGCAGGACGAGCCGCTGCTCGCTGCTTTCGCGATCGGTCACGGCCCGGCCGATGCGTCCCTGCTGCGCCTGTCGCTGCCGCTGCACGAAGGCGGCGTCTGCCACGAACTCTGGCAAGCGGCGGGCCCAGTCCGGCGGCGCGGCGCCCACGGTGCCCAGATCGCCGAGGACGGCCAGCTGCTGCTGGCCAGCTGGGTGGTCGACGAAGTCGAGCAGGGCGGTATCGAAGCGGCTGCCGAACACGTCTATCGGCAGATCGCCGAGCTGAGCGCCGAAAGCGGCGGCTACCCGCATCTGATCAAGGTCTGGCACTACCTCGGCGCGATCAACGAGGACGATGGCAGCGGCGAGCCCGACAGCGAACGCTACCGCCGCTTCTGCGTCGGCCGCGCGAAAGCGCTGGCGCCGGGCCAGCCGCTGCCGGCGGCGACCGCGGTCGGCATCCAGGCGCGGCCGCACCAGTTGACCGTGTTCCTGCTCGCCGCCAGGGTCGCGGGCACTCGCATCGAGAACCCGCGCCAGGTGCCGGCTTTCGAGTACCCGCGCGCCTACGGCCCGGTCAGCCCGAGCTTTTCGCGGGCGATGCTGATGCCCTGGGGCCAGCTGTTCGTGTCCGGCACCGCGGCGGTGGTCGGCCATGCCAGCTGTCATCCGGAAAACACCGGCGCCCAGTTCCGGGAACTGGCGCTGAACCTCGATGCCCTGGTCGCCCGCGCCGAAACCATCGGTGGCCGGCGGCTGGCGCCGGCGGCGCTGAAGATCTATGTCCGCCATCGTGATGACCTCGACGAAGTCGAAGCGCTGGCCGCCCGCCTGTTCCCGGCCGACTGCCCGCGCCTGACCGTGCTCGCCGATATCAGCCGCTCCGATCTCCGGGTCGAGGTTGAGGCGCTGTACGACCCGGTCGACGGAGCAGCGTCATGAGGCTGATCTTCGCCGGCACACCGGATTTCGCGGTGCCGGCGCTCGACGCGCTGCACGCCGCTGGCCACGACATCGTCGCGGTACTGACCCAGCCGGACCGCCCGGCCGGCCGCGGCCAGAAGCTCACGGCGTCACCGGTCGCCGCCCGCGCCGAGGCGCTGGGCATTCCGGTGCACAAGTTTCTGAAGCTCGATCCCGAGGCGCGCGCCGTGCTCGCCGCGCTCGAACCCGAGATCATGGTCGTCGTCGCCTACGGCCTGATCCTGCCGCAGGCCGCGCTCGATATTCCGAAGCACGGCTGCCTGAACATCCACGCCAGCCTGCTGCCGCGCTGGCGCGGCGCGGCGCCGATCGCTCGCGCCGTCGAAGCCGGCGATGCCGAAACCGGCGTCACCATCATGCAGATGGAAGCGGGCCTCGATACCGGGCCGATGCTGCTGATCGGGAAACTGCCGATCGATGCGACGACCACCGCCGCCAGCCTGCACGACCAGCTGTGCGCGATGGGTGGCCGGCTGATCGTCGACGCGCTGGCCGGCATCGAAGCCGGCAGCCTCCCAGCGGTGGCGCAGCCCGCCGACGGCGTCACCTACGCGAAGAAACTCAGCAAGGAAGAAGCGCGTATCGACTGGACTAAAGAAGCAGAGGTGATCGCCCGGCGCATCCGCGCCTTCAACCCGGCGCCGGTCGCCTGGTGTGAACTCGATGGCGGGCGCATCCGCTTCTGGAACGCCCGCGCGCTGCCGGTTTCGGTGAAGGCCGCCGAACCGGGCAGCGTGCTCGAAGTCGACAGCCACGGCCTGCACCTCGCCACCGTCGACGGTGTGCTGCTGGTCACCGAGCTGCAGAAGCCGGGCGGCAAGGCGCTGCCGGCGGCGCTGCTATGCCGCGACTGGAAGCTGGCCGGACAGCGCTTCTCGTGAGCGTCTCGAACAGCGGCAACCGGCCGGCAGCGATCAGCAACGTCCGCGCCGCCGCCGCCAAGGCCGTCGCCGCCGTGCTCGGCGGCCGCAATCTCGATGACGCCATCGCCGCGGTCAGCCCGGCGCTGTCGGTCGCCGACCTGTCGCTGCTGAAAGCGATGGCCTATGGCGTGGTCCGCGAGTGGAGCGCGCTCGACTGGCGCGTCAACCAGCTGCTGGAAAAACCGCTGCGCAACGAGCCGCTGGTCGCGGCACTGCTCGCCTGCGGCGTCTACCAGCTGCGCTCGATGCGGGTGCCGCCGCATGCCGCGGTCGGCGAAACCGTCGCCGCCGCCGAACTGCTCGGCAAGCCCTGGGCGAAGGGCCTGACCAATGCCCTGCTGCGCCGCTACCAGCGTGAAGCCGAGGTGATCGAAGCGCGGATGCCGCCCGATGCCGAGATCCGCCAGTCCTATCCCGAATGGCTGGCGAAGCAGATCAAGCGCGACTGGCCGGCCAGCTGGCGCAGCGTGCTCGCCGCTGGCAATACCCAGGCGCCGATGACCCTGAGGGTCAACCGCCGCCGGACCGATCGCGACGCCTTCCTGGCCGAACTCGACGCCGCCGGCATCGGCTACAGCGCGCCGCGCACCTCGCCCGATGCCGTAGTGCTCAACGAGGCGCTGCCGGTCGAGCGGATTCCCGGTTTCGCCGAAGGCCGGGTCTCGGTGCAGGACCTGAGCGCCCAGCTGGCCGCCGAGCTGCTGGCTGCGGAGCCCGGCATGCGCGTGCTCGATGCCTGCGCCGCACCCGGCGGCAAGACCGCGCACCTGATCGAGCGGACCGAAGGCCTGGACGTCATCGCCATCGAATCGGAAGCCGCCCGCCTCGGCCGCATCCGCGACACGCTCGGCCGGCTCGGCCACGACGCGATGCTGGTCCACGCCGATGCCGGCGACACCGCCAGCTGGTGGAAGGGCAAGAAGTTCGACCGGATCCTGATCGACGCACCCTGCTCCGGCACCGGCGTGATCCGCCGCCATCCGGACATCAAGTGGCTGCGGCGCGAGACCGACATCCCGGCGATGGCCGCCCAGCAGCTGCGCCTGCTGAAAGCCCTGTGGCCGTTGCTGAAGCCGCAGGGCGTGCTGGTCTACGCGACCTGCTCGATCCTGAAAGCCGAAGGCGAGGACGTGGCGCGGGCATTCATGGCCGATCAGTCCGAGGCGGTCGAGCAGGTCATCGAACCCTCGCCGTATGCGATGTGGGGCGAGGACTGCGGGCTGGGCCGGCGCATCGAGCCGGGCGGCGACTTCGACGGCTTCTATTACCTGCGTCTGATCAAGGTGCCCTGAGGCACCGCGAGGGGCCGGAAACGGCTTCCTCGCCAGTCCCCCGTACAATCGCGGCCCAAACCTTAGCGTCGAGCCGTGCTTCCATGCTGATCAGCTTCAAGAACGTGAATTTGAACCTCGGCAACACCGTGTTGCTCGACCAGGTGAACTTCACGCTCGACCCAGGCGAGCGCCTGTGTCTGGTCGGCCGCAATGGCACCGGCAAATCGACCCTGATGAAGGTCTTGAGCGGCGAAGTCGCGATCGACTCCGGCGAACTGGTGCGCAGCCAGGGCCTGCGGATCACCGAGCTGCCGCAGGACGTGCCGAAAGGTGTGGAAGGTTCGGTGTTCGAGGTGGTCGCCGACGGCCTCGGCAAGGCCGGCCGCCTGGTCGCCGAATACCACCACCTGCTGGTCCACGAGCCGGACAATCTCGACAAGCTCGGCCGGGTGCAGAGCGCGCTGGAAGCGCTCGATGGCTGGACCATCGACAGCAAGGTCCACGCGATGTGCGAGCGCCTGCAGCTGCCGCCGGATACCGAATTCTCGGCCCTGTCGGGCGGTCTCAAGCGCCGTGCGCTGCTGGCCCGGGCGCTGGTCGCCGAGCCGGACGTGCTGCTGCTCGACGAGCCGACCAACCATCTCGACATCGATTCGATCACCTGGCTCGAAGACTTTCTCGCCAGCTGGCCGGGTACCCTGCTGTTCGTCACCCATGACCGCGCCTTCCTGCGTCGTCTCGCCACCCGGATCATCGAGCTCGACCGCGGCATCCTGCGCAGCTGGCCGGGCACCTATGACGAATATCTGGTGCGCAAGGAAGAAGCGCTGCGCATCGAGGAACAGAGCAATGCCCTGTTCGACAAGAAGCTGGCCCAGGAAGAGGTCTGGATCCGCAAGGGTATCCAGGCCCGACGCACCCGCGACCAGGGCCGTGTCGAACGCTTGAAACAGCTGCGCCGCGATTCCGAAGCGCGCCGCAACCTGCCGGGCGAAGCCAAGCTGGTGCTGCAGGAAGCCGAGAAGAGCGGCAAGCTGGTGGCCGAGGCGAAGAACATCGCCTTTGCGCGCGGCGAGCGAGTGATCGTCAAGAATTTCTCGACCACCATCGTCCGCGGCGACAAGATCGGCATCATCGGCCCCAATGGCGCAGGCAAGACCACCTTGCTGAACCTGCTGCTCGGCAAGCTGGCGCCGGACGCCGGCACGGTACGCATCGGCACCAAGCTGGAAGTGGCCTACTTCGATCAGCTGCGTGCCGCGCTCGACGAATCCAAGCCGGTGTTCGAGAACATCGGCGGCGGCAAGGATTTCGTCACCATCGACGGCAAGCAGATGCACGTCATGAGCTACCTGCAGAACTTCCTGTTCACGCCGGATCGCGCCCGTTCGCCAGTGAAAGCCCTCAGCGGCGGCGAGCGCTCGCGTCTGCTGCTGGCCCGCCTGTTCGCCGAACCGTCGAACCTGCTGGTGCTCGACGAGCCGACCAACGATCTCGACGTCGAAACCCTCGACCTGCTCGAAGAGCTGCTGACCGATTACCAGGGTACGGTGCTGATGGTCAGCCATGACCGCGCCTTCCTGAACAACGTGGTCACCAAGACCTTCGTCTACGAGGGTGGCGGCCGGATCGGCGAGTACATCGGCGGCTACGACGACTGGCTGCGCCAGCGCAAGGACGTGTCGTTCACCGCGGTGCGCCCGGAGCCGAAGAAGGCCGAGACGGTCAAGGTTGAAGCGCCGAAGCCGCTGGCCGCCGCTGCACCGGCGCTGAACTCCAAGGAAAAGCGCGAGCTGGACAATCTGCCCAAGCAGATCGAAAAGCTGGAGACCGAACAGCGCGAACTGGGCCTCAAGCTCAGCGACCCGAAGTTCTTCCAGACCCAGCGCGAGCAGGCGATGACGACGCAGGCGCGGCTGGCGATCATCGATCAGGAACTGGTCAAGGCCTACGCGCGCTGGGAGCAGCTCGAAGCGCTGCGCTGAGCGGGCGCGGCGCTTCGCAGCAATTTGTATGCTTGCGTACCGGTCGGCATTTGCACTGCCGGCCGGCGCGCGACGACCCGGCTGGCGAAAGCAGCCCGGCTTCTGTTGTAGGCTCGCGGTCGCGTGCATCACGAACCCTGCCCGAGACCCGTTCATGTCGCCTCGTGACCTGCTGAAGCCCGGCCTTGCCGCCAGCGTCGCCGCCGTGCAGGCAACGCCGTTGGCGTTGCCGCAGGTCCCGTTTCCGCGCTGGTTCCCGGGCGCGACCATCCCGGGCGTGTTCGTTTCCGCCTTCAAGCCCTGAGCGGTGCGCGAGCAGACCACGCAGACCGACAAAACACTTGCGCCCTAGACACGACATCGACGCGCAGCCGCGCCGCTGGGCAGTGGGCGGCTCGCTGCTGCTGCACGCGCTGTTGATCGTGCTGGCGGTGACGACGCTACGCTCGGTGCAGCGCGGCACGCCGGCGACCAATCTGCCGAAGTCGATCCAGATCGTCCTGGCGCCGCCGGCCCCCCCTGCGCCGCCGGTGGTCGTGCCCCCGCGGCCGCCCGAGCCGCCGAAAGAACTGCCGGCTCCGGAGCCGACGCCGGTACCGGTGAAGCCGAAAGCGGTACCGAAGCCGGTCGACAAGCCGCCGCCAGCGAAACCGTCCGGCAGCACTACGCAGGAGCCGACCAAGGCCCCGGCGGTGATTCCCGAGGAAGCACCGGAGGAATCGCTGATCGGTCGTCTGCATGAAAACTGGCTGGAGCCGGCGCGGATGCCACGGAACTTCCAGTGCCTGATCCGGATCGATTATTTGGTCGGCGGCCGGATCTCCGCTGTCACCTTCGTCAAGAGCTGCGGCAGTTACGAGCTGGACGAATCGGTCAGGAAGGCCATCTATAAATCCCAGCCGCTGCCGCTCGTCGCTGCCGAGACGGCGGCTGGCACGATCGAGGTCGAGTTCACGCCGTGATTCGCCATCCACTGACCGCCGTCATCACCGCCCTGCTGCTGGCCGGTCCCGTAGCCGCTGCCCCGGCCGCGAAGCCGAAGGTCGCAGTCCAAGCGGCCCCAGCCACCGAGGCGCCACCGGCAACCGGCCGTGATCCGGCCTGCGTGACGACGCGCAGCCGCTCTGCGGACGGCCGCATCGGCTACTTCCGCCACTGCCCGGACGGTCCGGACATGGTGTCGTTCCGCGGCGGCGTCTATCGCATGGGCGACGCCATCGGCAGCGGCCAGGGTTTCGAGCGCCCGGCGCACGAGGTGACGATCAAGCCGTTCGCGATCGGCCGCTACGAAGTGACGCGCGGCGAATGGCAGGCCTGCGTCGCCGCCGATGCCTGCACGGCGCCGTTGGCAACGCCGGAGGCCAGCGAGGCCGGTGCCCGCCATCCGGTGACCAGCGTCAACTGGCGGCAGGCCAAGGCCTATGCTGCCTGGCTGGCGCAGCGCAGCGGCCGTCCCTACCGTTTGCCGACCGAGGCGGAGTGGGAGTACGCCGCCCGCGCTGGCAGCGAAGGCCACTACACCTGGAGCATGGGGATCATCATCGACGCGGTCACCTGCCAGCACGCCAACGCGCTCGACCGCAGCGCCCTTGTCCGCCATCCCGAGCTGACCTGGGCGATCAACTGCGAGGACAACTTCGCCGAGACCGCACCGGTCGGCAGCTTCGCACCGAACCGCTGGGGCGTGCACGACATGGCCGGCAATGTCTGGGAGTGGGTCGAGGACTGCTGGCACCCGGACTACAGCGGTGCGCCGACCGATGGCAGCGCCTGGCTCGAGGCCGGCGACGGCAACTGCAAGAAGCGGGTCAACCGCGGTGGCGGCTGGGGCAACGGCGCGTCTACGCTGCGGCTGTCGAGCCGCGATGCCGACCCGGCCGGCAACCACAGCAGCGGTCTCGGTTTCCGGGTCGCGATGAGCGTGGCGCCGGCTGGGGTGGCTGCTACCGCCGCTGCCCCGGCCGAGCCTGTGGAAGCTGTCGCGCCGACAGCTTCAACCCCTTGAACCTCTTATCCGCATTGCCCCGGAGCACTCCGATGAATGCTGCCCTCTGCCGCCGTCTTGCCCTGGTCCTGCTGCTTTCCCCGCTGGCACAGCCGGCGTTGGCCGCGCCGGTGCAGATTCCGCTTGCCGCCCAGCGGCCCCAGGAACGGGTGTTCGAATTCAAGATCGAATTCAACGGCAAGCAGAGCTGGAAGAACGGCCTGCAGTCGACCGAAGCGACGACCCGGCAGCGCTACCTGATCACCACCCGGCTGCGCTCGAACGGCTTTCTGTACAGCGACAACCTGCTCGACACCGATCAGGATGCGCGGCTGGAAATCAAGCCGATGTACTACGCCCGCCAGGGTCTGGAACGGATCCGGGCGGCCAATGGCGGCAAGCTTCCGGCCTCCGCCGCCGATGCCGACGCGCTGTTCGAAAGCTATCGGCAGAAGGGCAACCAGTGCCGTGACAACTTCGAGTGCAACCAGCAGGCGGTCGAGCAGCTGGCAGCGATCAATGCGATGAAGCAGAACAGCCGCGAGGACCTCGAGGCCTATCTCGATTCGCATGGCAACGGCCCGGAAGCGCGCTACTTGTATTTCTTCGGCTACTCCGGCTGCCCGATCAGCATGCAGATGCAGTACGACGTGCAGGTGAAGGGCCAGCGCGCCTACGACAAGGGGAAGCAGAAGCTGCAGCCCTATTCGCTGGTCCGCAAGGCGGATTCCGCCGGCAGCGAAGAGGACCGCAAGACCCTGTGCGAAAAGTACGTGGTGACCGTCGACGTCAAGACCGGCACGGTCTTCGTCGAGAACCTGTTCATTCCGGCACCGCCCGGAACCTCCGAGCTGACGATCGGCACGACGACCCAGAAACTCGATGAAAAGATCGGCCTGCCACCGCCGTTCGAGGTGCTGAACTGGACCAGCGCCAAGATGCGCCAGACCACCGAGGCTGGCAGCGAAACGGCAACCTTGCCGCTGACCTACGCCATCGACGGCGACTCCACCGTGCAGGGCAGCTTCACCGGCTCGATGGACATTTCGCTGCGCTGGAGCTTCAAGGCGACGCCGTGATTTTTTCTTTTCAGGTCGCCCTTCAGGGCGACGGTACGACACCTCGGATGGGCCGCGGGTCAGCCTGAAGCAAGAGCCGCAACGGGTCCGCCCCGCAGCAACTCAGCCCTTGCCGAATACCTTCTTCAACAATTCGGTACCGCGCGCCGCCGGGTTGTCGCGGATCGCCCTTTCCTCGTCGGCGATTCGGAGGAACAGGCCGTTCAATGTTTTCTGCGTGACCCAGGCATCGAGGTCCGGTGCGCCCAGCGTGCCGGCCAGTGGCCCGGCGCTGGCCAGCACTGCCTGATACTGCCGAGCCAGGCCGGCCTTGGCGGTGATCCCGGCGACGATCGGCTTGAACTTCGCTTGCAGGCTGGCGCTGGTCGACTGCTGGAAATAACGGGTCGCGGCATCCGGCGGGCCGTCGAGGATCGCCCGCACGTCCTTCAGGCTCAAGTTCCGGATCGCTCCCGAGAACACCTCGGCGGCGACCGGCACCGCCGCTTCCGCCGCACGGTTCACCGACAGGTGCAGCTCATCGAGCTGCGGCCCGGCGCCAAAGCCGCGCAACAGCGGATCGGCCTTGCGCAAGGTCTTCGGCAGCGGGATGCGGAAGCGCGGGTCCTTCCAGAAGCCATCGCTGCTGCCGAGCTCGGTGACCGCGTTGCGGGTGCCCTGGGCCAAGGCCTCTTTGAGCGCCGCGCCGATATCGGCATCGCTGATGCCGGCATTGGCGCGGCGGGTCGCCTCGTAGGCCTTCTGGGCGAATTCGCCGAGTGGACCGGCGCGAGTCGACAGCGCTGCAAGCAGCAGGGCGGCGGTGACAGCGGGCAACAGGGGTGAAGACGGCAGACGCATCGACGGATTCCGGAAATTCGGGACCGCGCGAGCCTAGACGATCGCCCATGGCGCTGCGCTACGCGAGACGCTCTCCTCAAGGAGACAAGCCCGAGCGCGATCAACCGTGCGGCGGCCAATCCGGCACGGTTTTCGCGAAGCGCGCATGCGTTTTCACGGCGACCTGCGTACAATTCGCGATCTTTTTCTTGCTGCGTCGCAGCAAGTAGCCGCAACAGCCCTTCATTGGGCGTAAACCGGAAGCAAGCCCGTGAGCCTCGAGAATCTCCGCAACATCGCCATCATTGCGCACGTCGATCATGGCAAGACCACCCTCGTCGACAAGTTGCTGCGCCAGTCGCAGACGCTCGACGCCCGCGAAAACCTCGGCGAGCGAGTCATGGACTCGAACGACCTCGAGCGCGAGCGTGGCATCACCATCCTGTCGAAGAACACGGCGATCCGCTGGCTCGACAAGCGCACCGACATCGAATATCGCATCAACATCGTCGACACTCCGGGACACGCCGACTTCGGTGGTGAGGTGGAACGCGTGCTGTCGATGGTCGACTGCGTCTGCCTGCTGGTCGACGCCGCCGACGGCCCGATGCCGCAGACCCGCTTCGTGACCCAGAAGGCCTTCGGCATGGGTCTGAACCCGATCGTCGTGGTCAACAAGATCGACCGCCCGGGCGCCCGCGCCCACTGGGTGATCGACCAGGTGTTCGACCTGTTCGACCGCCTCGGCGCCACCGACAAGCAGCTCGATTTCCCGATCGTCTACGCCTCGGCGCTGAACGGCTACGCCGGCGACAACCCGGACATCCGCGAAGGCAACATGGACCCGCTGTTCCAGGCCATCGTCGACAACGTGCCGCCGCCTGCGGTTAACACCGACGGTCCGTTCCAGATGCAGGTCACCTCGCTGGCCTACTCGTCGTACGTCGGCGTCATCGGCACCGGCCGCATCACCCGCGGCAAGGTCAAGCCGAACCAGGCCGTGTCGGTCGTCGGCCGTGACGGCGAAGTGCGCACTGGCAAGGTGCTGCAGGTGCTCGGTTTCATGGGCCTCGACAAGATCGAAGTGCCGGAAGCGGAAGCCGGCGACATCGTCGCCATCACCGGCATCGCCGACCTCGGCATTTCCGAGACCATCTGCGATCTGAAGAACCCGGAACAGATGGCCACCTTGCAGGTCGATGAACCGACCATGAGCATGATGTTCGAGGTCAACAAGTCGCCGTTCGCGGGCAAGGAAGGCAAGTTCGTCACTTCGCGCCAGATCGGAGACCGCCTGCAGCGCGAGCTGAAGACCAACGTCGCGCTGAGAGTCGAACAGGGTGCCGCCGGTGACCAGTTCAAGGTCTCGGGCCGCGGCCTGCTGCACCTCGGCATCCTTCTGGAGAACATGCGCCGCGAAGGCTACGAGATCGCCGTCGCCCGTCCGGAAGTGATCCAGAAGGAAATCGACGGCGTGATGTGCGAGCCGTACGAAACGCTGGTCGCCGACGTTGAGGAAGCCAACCAGGGCGGTGTCATCCAGGGCCTCGCCGAACGCGGCGGCAAGATGACCAACATGGTTCCGGACGGCAAGGGACGTGTGCGTCTCGAATACACGATTCCGTCGCGCGGCCTGATCGGCTTCCAGACCGAATTCATGTCGATGACCTCGGGCACCGGCCTGCTGTTCCACAACTTCGATCACTTCGGTGCCAAGGCCGAGAATGCCAACATCGGCAACCGTCATAACGGCGTGCTGATCTCCAACGAACTGGGCAAGACCGCGCCGTACGCGCTGTTCAACCTGCAGGAGCGCGGTCGCATGATGGTCGACCCGGCGGTCGACGTGTACGAAGGCCAGATCGTCGGCATCCACTCGCGTGACAACGACCTCGTCGTCAACGTGCTGAAGGGCAAGAAGCTCACCAACATGCGCGCCTCAGGCTCGGATGAAAACGTGCTGCTGACCCCGCCGGTCAAGCATTCTCTGGAACAGGCGCTGGAGTTCATCAACGAGGACGAACTCGTCGAACTGACGCCGACCTCGATCCGCATCCGCAAGAAGTTCCTCAAGGAACACGAGCGCAAGCGCGGCCGCAGTGAAGCCGCCTGATCGGCAACGAGTGATACCGAACGCCGACGAAAGTCGGCGTTCTGGTTTTCGGCGCCGGACGAGGGCGGGCACTACGGGAGCTTGTCGGGCCGATCGCCGTCCGAACCCGGTGTAGGCTTGAGCCCGGCTGCGCAGCGTTCGCAGCCGCAACCCGATCGTTCGTCACTCTTGTGGAGGAGTCGTCGTGCTGAAAGCCTGGTCCCCGCTGCTCGTTGCCTGTTGCGCCTTGCTGCCCGCCACCGTGCTGGCCCACGGCCCCTCGCGCCTGAAGGTCGTCGAGTCGGTGGAGATCGCCGCCCCGGCCGACAAGGTCTGGGCGCGCCTGTCGAAGTTCGACGACGCCTCCTGGGTCCCGGCCGTCGCCAAGACCGAGGGCAAGGGCGGCAGCGAAGTCGGTGCCACCCGCAAGCTGACCTTGAAGGGTGACGGCAGCCCGACCGTCGACGAAGAACTGATCAAGTTCAATGCCGAAGGCAAGTCGCTGAGCTACAAGATCACCGCCGTCGACCCGAAGGTGCTGCCGGTCAACAACTACTCGTCGACGATCACGGTCAGCGGCGACGCCGGCAAGAGCACCGTCGAATGGAAGGCCGGCTTCTACCGCGGCTACCCGAACAACGATCCGCCGCCGGAACTGAACGACGACGCCTCGCAGGCCGCGGTGACCAACCTGTACAAGACCACGCTGGCCGAGCTGAAGAAAGCGCTGGAAGCCGGCAAGTAAGCCCGCGGCCAGCAAGCCCGGCAACGTCGATGTCCGAAAGCGGCCGGCCGGCGCCGGGACCAGCCCCGCTCCTCGTCGCAGCGCTGTTGTTTCCAGCGCTGGTCAGCGTTCCAGCCCGGGCGCGCGAACTGGCCTTCGTGCCGGCCCAGGTCGCCGACCGGGTCAGTGTCATCGACCTGGCGACCATGCAGCGCCTCGCCGATCTTCCGGTGCCGGGCAAGCCGGCCGGCGTCGCCGTCGCGGCGCAGGCCGGCCGCGCTTATGTCAGCAGCCCGGAAGGCAGGTTCGTTTCCATCGTCGACCTGGCCAGCCGCACCGTCGTCGGCCAGATCGCCGTCGGCGGCGGGCCGCTGGGCATCGTCGTCCATCCTTCTGGGGCGCCGGTCTACGTCGCCGACTGGTACGAGCACCGCGTTTACGCCCTCGATCCGCTGCACCGCGCGATCACCGGCTTCGTTGCGGTCGGCCAGTCGCCGTCGGGACTGGCGATCAGCGCCGACGGCGGCACCCTGCTCAGCGCCGACCGCGACGACGACCGGGTCACGGTCATCGACACCGCGACCCTGAGCGTGCGCGGCACCGTCCAGGTCGGTACCCGGCCGTTCGGCGTCAGCCTGTCCGCCGACGGCCGCCGCGCCTACACCGCGAATGTCGGTAGCAACGATGTCAGCATCATCGACGTCGCCAACCTGAAGCGCCTCGCGACGGTGCCGGTCGGCGAGCGGCCGTATGCGGTGGCACTCGCCAACGGCCGCGCCTTCGTCAGCAACCAGTACGCGGCCACGGTCAGCGTTTTCGACACCGGCAGCCTGGCGAAGCTCGCGACCATCGACGTCGGCGACTACCCCGAAGGCATCGAGGCCTCGGCCGACGGCCGGCAGGTCTATGTCGTCAACTGGGAATCGAACAGCCTGCAGCGCATCGACACGCTGAGCCTGAAAGTCACCGCCAGCGCCGAGACCGCCGATGGGCCGCGTGGCTTCGGCAATTTCGTCTGGCGGGCGCCCTGAGGCAGCACTCAGGGATAGCTGCGGACCACCTGCTCGATCGCGCCGAAGATCGACACGCCGTCGGCATCGAGCATCTCGATGCGGATTTCGTCGCCGGCTTTCAGATACGACGTCGTCACCGTGCCGGTCAGCAGGGTTTCGACCATGCGCTGCTCGACCAGACAGGAGTAGCCGACGCCGCCGTCGGCGAGCGCCCGGCCCGGCCCGCCGTCGCTGCCCTTGTTCGATACCGTGCCGCTGCCGATGATCGAACCGGCGACCAGGGGCCGGGTCCGGGCGGCGTGCGCGATCAACTGCGGGAAGCCGAATACCATGTCGCGGCCGGCGTCCGGATTGCCGAGTGGCCGGCCATTGACCTGGCTCAGCAGCGGACCGTGCAGGCGTTCGCCGTCCCAGGCCGTACCGAGTTCGTCCGGGGTCACGGCGCAGGGGCTGAACGCGGTCGATGGCTTGGACTGGAAGAAACCGAAGTTCTTCGCCAGTTCCTCCGGCACCAGGTTGCGCAGGCTGACGTCGTTGGCCAGCAGGACCAGGCGGATCGCGCTGGCGGCAGCTTCCGGTGAAGTCCCGAGCATGACGTCGCCGGTGATCACGGCGATCTCGGCTTCCAGATCCAGACCCCAGGCCTCGTTGGCCAGCGGGATGGCATCGCGCGGGCCCAGGAAGCTGTCCGAACCGCCTTGATAAATCAGCGGCTCGGTCCAGAAGCTGGCCGGCAGTTCGACACCGCGGGCACGGCGCACCAGTTCGACGTGATTGACATAGGAAGAGCCATCCGCCCACTGAAAGGCGCGCGGCAATGGCGACAGGCAGTCCTTGGCATCGAAGGCCAGCGTGCCGGCAATCCGGCCCTCGTTCAGCTTGTCGGACAGCAGCTGCAGATCGGGGCTCAGGGCATCCCAGTCGTCGAGCGCGTCCTGCAGGGTCTTGACCTGCGGCACCGGCGCGGCGCGCGACAGGTCGCGGCTGACCACGATCAGCCGGCCGTCCCGGCTACCATCACGCAAGGTGGCGAGTTTCATCGGGTTTCCCGTCGTTGCCGACGGTCCTGTAAGAGTCGACGAAGCTATTCTAGACCTGCATTCCGCAACGCCGGCAGGATCAGCCGAACGCGCAGGCCGCCACCGTCGGCATTGGCTGCGGACAGGCTGCCGTGATGAGCGCGGGCAATCCGTTCGACGATGGCTAGACCGAGGCCGTGGCCTTCGGCGCGGGCGGCATTGGCACCCCGGAAGAACGGCCGGGACAGCTTGGCGAGGTCAGCATCGGGCACGCCGGGGCCGTGGTCGCGGATGTCGATGACGACCTTCGCCATCGGGCCTGGCTCGAGGATGCCGGAGAGCTCGATACGGCCTCCGTTGGCGCTGAACTTGATGGCATTCGACAGCAGATTGTCGATGGCGCGTTCGAGCAGGCCGTGGCTGCCGCTGACCAGCAGCGACGCCGGTGCCGGCTGCAGTTCCAGGCTGATCTGCCGGGCATCGGCCTCGATGCGGAAGGCATGGGCGCGGGCCTGCAACAGGGCGGCGAGATCGACCCGCTCCAGCGCCATGCCCGGCAGGTCCGCCTCCATCCGCGACAACGCCAGCGCTTCACCGATGATCCGGTCGAGCCGGGTGATCTCGGCCTCGGCGCGGCTGAAGTGGCTGACGTCGGCTTCCGGCGCGGCGCGGCTGGCGAGGTCGAGCAGCAGGTGCAGGCGGGCCAGCGGCGAGCGCAGCTCGTGGGAAACGTCCTGCAGCACCCCGCGTTCGTGGACGATCAGCGCCTCGATCCGGGCCGCCATGCGATCGAAATCGGCGGCCAGGCGGCCGAGTTCGTCGTCGCGGCCGCTCCACGGCGCGCCGACCCGGGCCGCGAGGTCGCCGGCGGTCATCCGTCGGGTGGCGTCGGCGATCGCCGCGACCGGCCGGGCGATGCTGCGCGCCACCCACCAGCCGAGTGCCCCGATCACCAGCATCGATAGCAGCAGCTGCACCAGCAGCAGGTGCTCGATGCGCGGTGGCGGTGGCCGCGCACCGCGATAGGCGATCAGCCGGCGTTCGACGCCGTCCTCGCCGACCACCTTCTCGGCGATCACCAGCACCTCCGGTCGCGGCCTGAGCACCAGTGCATCCTCGGCGAGCAGGCGGTCGAGCGCCCGCCGCACGAACGGCGGCGGAGGGTGGCGCAACAGGTTCTGGTTTCCTTCGTAGAGCGTGGCGTCGATGCCGTCGCGATGGCGGCGCTCGCGCCATTCGTCGAGTGCCTCGACGCCGTCGCGGATATAGATGCGGTTGGCGGTGCCGGCCATCGCGGTCCAGTCCGGTTCGCTGCGATAGGCATCACGCGCGAAGCGTTCGGTGACGAACACGCTGATCAGCAGCGTTGCGATGTTGGCGGCGACGAACCAGAGCAGCAGTCGCGCATAGAGATTGGGTGTGCGCAGCCTCACGAGGCACTGGCGGCCGAGTTTGCCCCCGAGGTCTTGCCGACGATCAGCTGGTAGCCGAGTCCGCGCACCGCATCGATGCCCAGAGCATTGCCTGGCGCATCGGCCGGGGCATCGGCGAGCTTGCGGCGCAGGCGGCTGATGTGGACATCGACGGCGCGATCGAAGCGCTCGATCTCCCGGCCCAGGCCTTCGCGAGTCAGCACCGCTTTGTCGACCACCTGGCCGGGGCGGGTTGCCAGCGCCAGCAGCAGCGAGAACTCGGCGCCAGTCAGCTCCAGCTCGCGGCCGTGCAGTGTGGCGGTGCGGGTCAGCGTCGCCAGACGCAGGCCGCCGAGTTCGATGCCGTCGCCGGCGGCGTTGCTGGCTACCGAGCGCAGCCGGGCGCGGACCCGGGCCAGCAGTTCGCGCGGCAGGCAGGGTTTGGCGATGTAGTCGTCGGCGCCGAGTTCGAGGCCGATGACCCGGTCGACCGGCTCGCCGCGCGCCGACAGCATGATTACCGGCAGCGGATGGCGGCGGCGCAGTTCGCGCAGGGTTTCCAGGCCGTCGAGGCCGGGCATCATCACGTCGAGGATCAGCAGGTCCGGCCGCGGTCCGGGTTCGCCGAGGCGGGCCAGCGCGGCGGCGCCGTCGTGCACGGTTTCCACCGAGTAGGACTCGTGGCGCAGATAGTCGGCCAGCAGTTCGGCCAGCTCGCGGTCATCGTCGGCGATCAGGACGTGGGCCAAGGCCAGGGTCTGGGCCGGGACGGGGAGGTTACTCATGGCGCTACTGTCTGGCCGGCGTCGCGAGCGCGCAAGCGACGACGACCGCCTTTACCGATCTTTACGGCGGCGCAACGTTTCGCCACGGCGCACCGGCGCTCAATGCTCGGGCAGATCAAGGCCGCAAGGCCGCCCAAGCCGCGACACAGGAGCCGCACGATGAACCTCAAAGCCCACAACAAGATCCCTGGCCTTTCGACCAAGGCCGCCCTCGCCGTCGCCTTGTGCGCCGGCCTGATGGTCGCCGCCCCACAGTTCGCCAGCGCCCAGCCACTCGGCCCGGATGCCGCCGCTGAGGCGGGAGCCGGTACCGGTCGTCCGCCGCACGAAGGCGGCCGTCACCACCACGGTCGTGGCGGCCCGGATGGTGGCCGGTTCCTGCATGAGCTGAAGGCGCTGGACCTCAGCGATGCGCAGCGCGGCAGCATTGGCAACGCGATCAAGGCGCAGTGGCAGTCGGCGCACAACGAGCACGAAGCGCTGCGCAAGCTGCAGCGCGGTGTCGACATCGCGACACCGGACAGCGCCGCCTACGGCAGCCTGGTCAACCAGCTGGCCGACGCCCAGGCCAATGCCGCGCGCGATCGCGTGCAGAAGCAGGCGGCACTGAAGGCGGAAGTGTTCGCGATGCTGACGCCGGTGCAGAAGGCTGCACTGGCCGAGAAGCTGAAGAAGCTGCCCGAGCCGCCGGCGCGCTCGGAGAAGACTGGCTGGCGCAAGCACTGAGCGCCGACCACGGTCTGAACGCCAAGCCCCGGCAGCGATGCCGGGGCTTTTTTACCCAGGCTCAGGCGCTGGGCCAGCTCTGGTGCCAGCTCTGGTGATAGTCGACCTGCTCGATCGCCGTTGCGCCGTCGCCGACTTCCAGCGCCTCGCGCGCGTCGATCATCACCGCGTACTCGTCGGTCATCGGCTTCGGCTGCACCAGCATCCGCGCCAGCGCCTTCGGGTGCGGGCCGTGGCTGAAACCGGCCGGATGCAGGCTGACCATGCCTGCATGGATGTGGTCGCGACTGAAGAAATCGCCGGAGTGATAGAAGATCACTTCGTCGTAGTCGTCGTTGGAATGGAAGAACGGCACCTTGATCGCGCCGGGATCGGTCTCGAACGGTCGCGGCGCGAAGGTGCAGACGATGAACCCCGGGGCGACGAAGCTGGTGTGCGCGCTCGGCGGCAGATGGTAGCGATGCGAGCTCAGCGGCCGGAGGTCGCGGACGTTGATCCGCACCGGATGCAATGTGCCGTGCCAGCCCAGCGCGTCCAGCGGGTTGTACGGATAAGTGACCGTCGACAGTTGACTACGGCGCTTGATCACCACCCGCCAGTCGCCCGGCCGAGCGGCCTGCGCCTTGAACGCAGAGTCGAGGTGCGGCCGATCGAGCAGCGCCGGATCGAAGATCGCCTGTTCGCCCAGCAGCCCCTTGTCCGGCAGCTGGTAGCTGCCGTTCGTGGCTTCGATCAGCAGCAGCCGCATCGGCGTTGCAGGCGTCGTTACCGCGGCCTGGGCCAGTTCGATGCGCCACATCGTGCCTCGCGGCAGCAGCAGGTAGTCGCCGGCCTCGATGGCCAGATGGCCGTAGTCGCAGTACAGCTCGCCGCACCCGGAGTGGACGAACAGCAGCTCGTCGCCGTCGGCATTGCGCGCCAGATGGTCCATGCTCGTGGCGAGCGTCCAGAAGCGCAGCCGGCATTGGGCGTTGTGCAGCAGTTCGGTCGCCGCCCAGGGGCTGGCGGCGTCGATGGGCAGCCGCGCGCAGTCGAAGGCCCGTGGCCGCAGCGGTCCTTCCCAGGAGATCCAGCCGGTCGGCGGTCGCGGATGGATCATCTGCGTCGCCGGGCCGTAGAAGCCATCGCGGCCGATCTCGCGCTCGACGGTGCCTGGCGGCAGGTCGGCGTGAGCCTGGCGCGAAGCCAGGCCCTCGAGCTGTGGAATCTGGATGCCCTTGCCCATGGTTGTTTACCTCAGGCTGCTGCCGCGCCGAGCACGCCGCGGCGAATCTGGTCGTCCTCGATCGATTCGAACAGCGCCTTGAAATTGCCTTCGCCGAAGCCGTCGTTGCCACGGCGACAGATGATCTCGAAGAAGATCGGGCCGATCACCGTGCTGGTGAAGACCTGCAGCAGGATGCCTTCCCCCGGCGCTCCGTCGATCAGGATGCGCAGCGCCCGCAGCCGCGCCAGGCTTTCACCATGGTTCGGCACCCTCGCGTCGGTCTTGTCGTAGTAGGCGTCCGGCGTGTCCATGAACAGCACGCCGCGGGCGCGAAGCGCTTCGACGGTCGCGTAGATGTCGTCGGTGGCCAGCGCCAGATGCTGGATGCCTTCGCCACGGTAGTCGCGGATGAACTCGGCGATCTGGCTGCGGTCATCGGCGCTTTCGTTGATCGGGATGCGGATCTTGCCGCAGGGGCTGGTCATCGCTCGCGACAGCAGGCCGGTGAGCCGGCCTTCGATGTCGAAGTAGCGGATCTCGCGGAAATTGGCGATCCGCGTGTAGAAGCCGGCCCAGACGTCCATGTTGCCGCGGGCGACGTTGTGGGTCAGATGATCGAGCGTCGTGAGGCCGACGCCCCGCGGGTGCTGTTCGGCGCCGGGGATCGGTACGAAGTCGACGTCGTAGATCGAGTGTTCGCCGTAGCGGTCAATGAAGTACAGAACGCTGTTGCCGATGCCGTAAACCGCCGGCAGGTTCAACTCCATGTAGCCCGGCTTGGTGTCGAACGGCACCGCCCCCCGCGCAACGGCATGGCGGAACGCCGCCGACGCGTCCTTGACCCGCCAGCCCATCGCGCAGGCGCTGGGGCCGTGGGCGATCGCGAACTGCGCGAAATGGGTGTACGGCGTGCCGTTGACCAGGAAGTGGATGTCGCCCTGCTTGAACAGGGTGACGTCCTTCGAGCGATGGCGGGCGACCGCCGTGAAGCCAAGCAGCTCGAACAGCGCGTGCAGCTCGGCGACTCCCTGCGGCGTCGGCGCGGTGAACTCGACGAACTCGAAGCCGTCGGTCTGCAGTGGATTACCCGGGTCGGTCATGGTCAGGCGGCCAGCGGCTTCGGCGGGAACAGCGGCGCCTGCAAGCCGAGGCGACGGGCCTCGGCGACGGCGGCAAGCAGGTCGACCGAACTCAGCTCGTGCAGCGTGCGGAACGAGTCGAGCACGTAGTACAGCGGCTGCAGGATGTCGATGCGATACGGCGTGCGCAGCACTTCGATCAGATCGAAGGGCCGCCGCAGCGGCGCTGGGCCGAGCGCGTGCGCCGTTTCGCCGGGCGAGGAGAGGATGCCGCCGCCGTAGATCTTCGGTGCGCCGGGCTGCGTCCTGCCATCCCTGGCGCGACGGTTCCCGGACTCCGAACCCCCGGCCCCGCCAACCTTGGCGGGGCGCTCATCGGCAGTCGTGATGCCATTCAAGGCATCACGACTGCCGATGAGCCCAAATTCCACCGTGAACCAGTACAGGCGGGCGAGGAACACGCGCTCCTCCCGAGTCGCCGCCAGGCCCAGCTCGCCGTAGCGCTGGGTGAAGGCGGCGAACCAGGGATTGCTGAGCAGCGGTGCGTGGCCGAACAGTTCGTGGAAGATGTCCGGCTCCTGCAGGTAGTCGAGATGCTCGCCGCGGCGGATGAAGGTCGCTGCAGGGAAGCGACGCTCGGCCAGCAGCGCGAAGAACGCCGAGAACGGGATCAGCGCCGGCACCGCGGTGACTTCCCAGCCGGTCTCGCGGCGCAGGCGGGCCGACACTTCGGGCAGCTGCGGCACCCGGTCGTCCGGCAGCCGCAGCACGTCCAGCCCGTGCAGGAACTCGTCGCAGGCGCGGCCGGCGATCGCCTGCCTCTGGCGGGCATACAGCTCGGCCCAGATCGCGTGCTCGCCGGCTGTATAGCCGACCTGGCCGCTGGCATCCGGCGGGCGTGAGCAATAGGTCGATCGATGACTGGAGAGATGGGCCATGACGGCCTCCGGCGGCGGCGCTGCGGCGAGACATCAGCCTAGCGCGCCGGCCGGCGCGTTTTGTTGCGAAGTTGCTCGTCTCCGCTACGATCGGCGCAGGGATTCACCATGAATCCGGCAAAGAGCGGGGAAATCATGCGCATCGAGCTGGACCGTACCGACCTCCGGATGCTCGACGAACTGCAGCGCAGCGGCCGGATCGCGGTGATCGAGCTGGCCGACCGGGTGGCGCTGTCGCCGACCGCCTGCCAGCGACGGCTGAAGAAGCTGGAGGACAGCGGCGTCATCTGCCGTTATGCCGCCGTGCTCGATCCGGCGGCGCTGGGCCTGGGGATCGAGGCCTTCGTGCGGGTGGCGATCGAGCGCCAGTCGAAGGACGCGACCCAGGCCTTCGAAGCGGCGATCCGCGCCCGCCCGGAAGTGCGCGCCTGCTACGTGATGACCGGCGACCTCGACTTCCTGCTCCACGTGCAGGTTGCCGATCTCGCCGCCTTCGCCGAGTTCTCGATGCGGGTGCTGATCGGCCTGCCCGGCGTGCGCGATGTGCGCTCGTCGCTGGTGCTGGAAGCGGTCAAGCGCGATGAAGGGCTTGCGCTGCCGCCGCCGGCTTGAAGCCGCTCAGCTGCGCGCGAAACGATCCGCCGCATCGATCAAGCGGCTCAAGGTGCCGTTTTCGCTCGCCGCGTGTCCGGCGTCGGCGACCACCTGCAGCTCGGCTTCCGGCCAGGCGCGGTGCAGATCCCAGGCTGATTTCATCGGGCAGACCACGTCGTAGCGGCCCTGGACGATGACGCCGGGGATGTTCTTCAGCTTCACCGCGTCTTCGAGCAACTGGTTCGGCCGCAGGAAGCCGTTGTTGACGAAGTAGTGGCACTCGATGCGCGCGAAGGCTTCGGCGAAGTCCTCGCCGCCGTAGCGGGCGATCATGTCGGTGCTCGGAATCAGCTTCGACGTTGCGCCCTCCCAGATGCTCCAGCTGCGGGCGGCAGCGCGGCGCACATCGGCATCGTCGCTGATCAGCCGGCGGTGGTAGGCCATCATCAGGTCGCCGCGCTCCTCGACCGGGATGTGGCCGATGTAATGCTCCCAGGCATCCGGATACAGCCAGCTGCAACCGTCCTGATAGAACCAGCGGATTTCCTCGGGACGGATCAGGAAGATGCCGCGCAGGATCAGCGCCAGCGTTCGGGTCGGATGGGTTTCGGCATAAGCCAGCGCCAGGGTCGAGCCCCAGGAGCCGCCGAACACCACCCAGGCCTCGATGCCGAGGGTTTCGCGGATCGTCTCCATGTCGGCGACCAGATCCCAGGTGGTGTTCTCGCGCAGTTCGGCGTACGGCGTCGAGCGGCCGCAGCCGCGCTGGTCGAACAGGATGATGCGGTAGCGCTTGGGATCGAAGAACTGCCGGTGCCAGGCCTCGCAGCCGCCGCCCGGGCCGCCGTGCACGAACACCACCGCCTTGCCGGCCGGGTTGCCGCTTTCCTCGACGTGGATCTCGTGCAGTGCCGAGACCTTCAGGCGGTGGCTGCGGTAGGGCTCGATCGGCGGATAAGGTTGGGCCATGGCGGCGTGGGCGTCGGGAGTGAACGGGGAATAGAGCTAGCTTACCCGAGGACTTCAGGCGATCGACCGCAGGAAGCCCCAGAGCAGCACCGCAAAGCCGCCGATCTCGGCGATCGCCAGGGCCCACATGAAGCCCTGCATCGCGAAGTCCGGCAGGATGCCCGGGCCGAGCCGGTGCGGGCGGCGCATCTGATTGTCGGTATCGCGCAGGATGCCGTGCAGTACATAGCCGGCGATGGCCACCGCGAAGAACAGCAGCGGCGCGGCGACCGCCCACAGCGTGCCGGCCGGCGACAGCGGCGAATACGGCACGAACTCGCGGATCAGCAGCGCCGAGAACGAATACATCAGCGCCGCCCGGTGGGCGATGTCGACATAGACCGGGGCCGCGGCTTCGGCACTGCTCATGATGCAGCGGTACTTCCACCAGCCGGTCAGCAGGCCGGTCATGAAGAAGCTGCCTGCGGCGAGCAGGCACAGGGTTTCGGCAGTGAGGGCGGTGGACATCGGCGTGCTCCTGGCTTGCGGGGGACCTGTCGACAGGCCGTTGTCGGCGATGCGACGGAACAGTAGTTGCACATTCATTGTGGCCCGATCGAGCGCTGCGATAGCATCGCCGCTTGATGTCCACCAGTCGTTGTCGCGAGCACCGAAACGCAATGCCGAAGAAATCCCTGATCCTGGTGCTGCTTGCCACGTTCGCTGCGCCGCTGGCCGCCAGCGAGGCGCCGGGTGCCGCCGCCGCGGCCGTGGTGGCGCCTGCCGCCTCGACGCCAGTGACGCTCGAAGATGCGAATTTTCCGACGCCGAGCCTGATCAAGCCGAGAGTCGCGTTCTGGAAGCAGGTGTTCGCCGACTGGTCCGAACACAACAGCGCCCTGCACACCAAGGACGACGTCTCGAAAGTGTTCAAGGTGCTCGATTTCCGTGCCGACGCCGCGGTGCTGTCGCCGAACGAGCTGGCAGCCAAGAAGAGCCGCGAGGAGAAAGTGGCGCGCATCGAACTCGATGCGACCCTGCGTGCACTGCAGGCGCGCATCGACGATGGCGAAGTGCTCAACCCGAATCTGCTGTCGCCGGAACAGGCGAAGATCGTCGCGATGTTCAATGGCGACGACGATCCGAAGCGCTACCAGAAGGCCGCCGACGACCTGCGCTTCCAGCGCGGCCTGCGCGAGCGCACCCAGCGCGCGCTCGAAGTGTCCGGCCGCTACCTGCCGGAGATGGAAAGGATCTTCGCCGGCTACGGCCTGCCGTCGCGGCTGACCCGCCTGCCGCTGGTCGAATCCAGTTTCAACGTCGATGCCTATTCCAAGGCCGCCGCCGCCGGGCTCTGGCAGTTCATCCCATCGTCGGCGCGCATCTACATGCGTCTGAACAACGTCGTTGACGATCGCCGCGATCCCTGGACCTCCACCGACGCCGCCGCCCGCCATCTGCGCGACGACTACGCGGTGCTGGGCAGCTGGCCGCTGGCGCTGACCGCCTACAACCACGGTCGCGCCGGCATCGCCAAGGGCCTGCGCGAGGTCAACGGCACGACCTTGACCGATCTGATCGAGCGCTACCAGGCCAAGTCCTTCGGCTTCGCCTCGTCGAACTTCTATTCGGAGTTCATCGCCGCCAGCGAGATCGAGCGCGACTACCGCAGCCATTACGGCGAGCTGCAGCGCGAACCGCTGCTGCGCTTCGATACCGTGCTCACCCGCGACTACGTCGGCTACGACACGCTGCGCAAGCTCGCCGGCGCCGACGACGAGGAGTTCCGCCGCCTGAATCCGGCCTATCGCCCGGAAGTGGTCAACGGCCGCCTGCGGGTGCCGCCGGGTCACGAGATCCGCGTGCCCAGCGGCGCTGGCCAGCGCTTCGAGATCGCTTACGCGACCTTGACCCCGGACCAGCGCCATGACAGTCAGACGCATCTGTATTCGACTCACGTCGTCGCCCGTGGCGACAGCCTCGGCAAGCTCGCCAAGCGCTACGGCGTGTCGATGAAGGACATCCTGGTCGCCAACAACCTGGCCAGCGCGGCCAAGCTGCGCAAAGGCCAGCGCTTGCAGATCCCCTCCGGCGACGGTGACGGCACGCTGCTAGCCGCGATCGACAAGCCGGCGGTCACCGCGGCACGACCGGTCAAGGTCAAGACTGAAGGCAGCAGCCCGGCGACGGCGAGCGTCGCCGCCGAGCACCGCACGCACCGCGTGCGTTCCGGGCAGACCCTCGGGGCGATCGCCAAGCGCTATCGCACCTCGACGGCGGTGTTGCGCGAGCTGAATGGTTTCGGCGAGGCGCACGTGCTGCGCGCCGGTTCGACGATCAAGATCCCGCGCGGCTGACGCTAGCCCGGCACTGGTCGGCCGCGTGCGGCCAGACGGCGCAGTGCCGGCCGCAGGCCGTAGTAGAGCGCCACGATCGCCAGTGGTGCGGCAAGCATCCAGGCGGCGATGCCGCCCAGCGCCACCAGCCCGAACTCGGCGACGAACTCCAGCGGCCCGGCTTCGAAGCGGGCCAGCAGTTCGGGGATCGACAGTGCCACGTGCGGCGCGCCGAACCATTCGCCAGCCCGGTAGAACGGCAGCAGCAGCGCGAACTGCAAGGGATAGCAGAGATAGTTCACCAGCTGGATGACCGGCTGGTTCAGGCCCAGCCCCCAGGCGGCGAGGCCGCACAGCAGGGTCGTCGAGCCGAGGATCGGGAACACCGCGATGACGGCGCCGAGGGCGGCGGTCAGCGCGATCTTTTCCGGAGTGATGCCCTGGCGCAGCTGGGCCAGCACCGGGGCGACGATCCGCCGCCGCAGGAACGAGCCGCCGCTGGTGACGACTACCGCTTCGCTCATCGCGCGGCCGGCTTCCGGCGCAGCAGGAAGTCTTCGATCGTCGCCCCGGCCGGCAGCTTCGCCAGCTGGATCAGCGCGTAGACCGCCATCGCCATGTTGCCGGTGGCGAGTACCGCGACGAGCCACAGGCCGCGGGCCAGCCAGCTGGTTTCCTTGTAGGCGATCCACAGCCAGAACCAGCCGAAGGCGTAGAAGGTGTCGAACAAGGTCGCGACGAACCAGGCGTTGTAGTTCGCCGCCGGGTTGGCGATCAGGTCCTGGATCGCCGGCATGATGCTGACTTGGCCGGTGGCCCAGACCGAGGCGCCGACCAGCGAGCAGAACGCCAGGACGGCATAAACGCCCAATCCCAACTTCGGGCCAAATTTCGCGCCGAAATTCATGCCGGTTTGTTCAGGGTGATGTGCATCAGGTCGATCGAGCCGGTGCGGAAACCACACTCACAGTAGCTCAGGTAGTAGCGCCACATGCGCAGGAAGCGCTCGTCGAACTGCTTGACGATCTGCTCGCGGACGCTGAGTACGTTGCGGTGCCAGGCGGCCAGCGTGTCGGCGTAGTCCTTGGCATAGAACTTCGGATCGGCCGGCCTCAGGCCGGCGCTGCGCGCCAGATCCTGGAACAGGTTCGGCGGGCAGAGCATGCCGCCAGGGAAGATGTATTTCTGGATGAAGTCGCGTTTCGAACGGTAGTTGTCGAAGATCGCCGGGTTGATGGTGATGCCCTGGATCGCAGCGATGCCGCCCGGCTTCAGCGCTTTGCTGATCGCGGCGAAATAGCCCGGCCAGTATTCCTCGCCGACCGCTTCGTACATCTCGATCGACACCACGCGGTCGTAGGTTTCGGTGACATCGCGGTAGTCGCGGATCTCGAAGGTCACCCGGTCGGCGACGCCAGCCTTCTCGGCGCGCAGCTTTGCTTCGGCGTACTGCTCGTTGGACAGGGTGATCGAGTGCACCCGGCAGCCGGAATGCTTGGCTGCATGGATCGCGAAGCCGCCCCAGCCGGAACCGATCTCCAGCAGCCGGTGCTCGGGGCGCAGGTCCAGGCGCTCATAGATCAGCTGGAACTTGTTGACCTGGGCATCCATCAAGGTTTCGTTTGGCTGGATGTACATGCCTGACGGAATGTCGCTGGACTCCTCGGCCCGAAAGACGGCCGAGGAGTAGGCCATCGTGTCGTCGAGCCACAGCTTGTAGAACTCGTTGCCGAGGTCGTAGTGGTACTCGATGTTCTTCTTGGCGGTGCGCTTGGTGTTGGCCTTGAGCTTGTGCTTGACCATGCCCCAGAAGCGGCCCAGCCAGTTCATCTCGAACGGACCCTTGTAGTGCGGTTCGTTCAGATACATGACCATCAGCAGGCGGGTCAGGTCCGGGGTTTCCCAGCAGTCATCGAGATAGGCGTCGCCGATGCCGACCTCGCCGCCGGCCAGCAGGTGGCGCACCAGCCGCTCGCTCTTGATCTGCCAGAGGCCGTGCGGGCCGGGCTCCTGGCCTTCGAAACGGCGGGTGCTGCCATTGGGCAGGACGATGTCGAGAGTGCCGACCCGCACGCCGGACATCATGTACATCAGAATCTTCAAGCCCCAGCTCAGGCCGTGCTTGTCGCCACGGGTCGCGAAGTTCGCCGGCAGATCCGGCGAAAAGCCGTCGCGGCGCAGGATCTGGTGCAGCGTGTCGCCAGGATCGGCGTTGCGGTCGTCGTTGTTCATGTCAGAGACGTGGTCGGTCCTGGATCCTGAGTGCGTGTCGTAGTCCACGGTGTGCTTGTTTCGGTTCGCTCAGCTGACGTCGTGTTCCGGCGGCGCCGGCCTGCCGTGGAAACGGCCGCCGCGCAACCAGATCTTCAAGGCTTCCCAGTGGATGCCGGCGACGACTTTGAAGGTCATCAGCGGCATCCTCAGCACTTGCCCGGCGATGGCACGATCGGTGAGCGGTACCCGCTCGCCGGCCAGGGTCGCATCGAGGATCGCCACCCCGTCCCGCGTCTCGTGGATCAGCACCCGAAGCCGCTCGCCGGGATCGGCCAGCGTGAAGCGGTAACGGCCCACCAGATCGAAGAACGGCGATACATGGAAGCACTTGTCCTTTTCGTGCTTCTGCTCATACGGCATAGCCTGGCCATCGGATGCGAGCAGATAGCAGTGCTTCTCGCCAAAGGTGTTGCGAACCTCGGCGATCACCGCCCTGAGCGTGCCGTCCCGATGCTCGCAGTACCACAGCGAGATCGGATTGAAGGCGAAGCCGAACAGCCGCGGAAAGGCGAGCAGGCGGATGCGGCCGCCATCGAGCTGGATCCCCGCGCCTTGCAGCAGGGTTTCCACCCAGCTCCTGAGCGCGCCCGGCTGGCCGCCGCCATGGTCGCGGTCGTGGATCGCCAGCACGTTGAAGCGGTTGCGCGACAGCAGGCGCAGCGGCGCCACCGCTTCGTCGATGCGGTCGATGTCCCACAGGATGTAGAACACCTTGTAGACGAAGCGGTACAGCGGCGCGATCAGCCGGCGGTGCATCACCCGGCTGGGGTACAGCGCCGCGGCGGGATCCTGGGTCATGGTTTGGCCTGCCATCCCTGGCAGGGCACGAGCGGCGACGAATGTTCGCCGGACATTCGCCTAGATTCCACTTGTCCAGCTCGGCAGACACGAAGCGTCGATACCCTGCACCGCTCGCAAGCCCGACTTCAGGCCGTCCTCATGAAAGCCGTAACCGGTCCAGGCCCCGGCCCACCACAGGCCGCCGCGACCCTGGATCGCCGGCAGCTTCGCGTGGGTCAGCTTGCTGGTCGCCGTGTAGTGCGGGTGGTGGTAGACGGTGTCGTAGATGATCTTCGCGGCAGCAATGGCCCGCTGCGGGTTCAGGGTGACGATGTAGTTCACCGGCCCTGGAATGTGCTGCAGCAGGTTCATCCAGTAGCTGCCGGAGATGCGCTGGTCGTGGATCTCCGACACCGGATGGGTGTAGTTCCAGCTCGCCCAGGCGGCGCGGCGCCTGGGCAGGAAGCTGTCGTCGGTGTGCAGCACCACCCGCGACTCGCTGTACGGAATGCCGGCCAGCACTTCGCGCTCGGCATCGCTTGCATCCGTCAGCAGGCGCAACGCCTGGTCGGAATGGGTGGCGCAGACCACGCGGTCGAAATGCTGTTCGCCGCCCGGCAGATTCACCAGCACGCCGTCGTCCGACGCCCGGCGGATGCCCAGCACCGGCGTGTTCAGGGACAGCGCACCCCGGTAGCGGGCCAGCAGCTTCCTGACATAGGTATTGCTGCCGCCCGTGACCGAATGCCAGGTCGGTTGCTGGGTCGCGGTAAACAGGCTGTGGCTGTCGAAGAAGCGCATGAAGTCGTCGGCCGGATACTCGGCGGCGGCCTTCGGCGAGCAGCTCCAGATCATGCCGGCCATCGGCAACAGGTAGTCGCGGCGCAGCGCCTGGGAAAAGCCCTGGTCGTCGAGGAACTCACCGAGCGAGCCGCCGGGCAGGGTGCCGGCCTTGAGCAGGGCATTGCACTTGTCGTTGAGCTTGAGGATCTCCAGCAGCATGCGGATGTGGCCGATGTTGAACAGGTTCCTCCACTGGGCGAACACGCTCCACATCTGGTCGCTGCCCTTCCACTCGTAGCGGCCGTCGCCGATCGACACCGCGAAGGACATGCTGGTCGGCGCGGTCTGCACTTCCAGCTCCTGGAACAGCGCAGTCAGGTTCGGGTAGTTGATGCCGTTGTAGACGATCCAGCCGGTATCGACCGCTCCCGGGCCGTTCGGCGTATTGATTGCGATGGTGTTGGTGTGGCCACCGACCCGGCCGTCCTGCTCGATCAGCGTCACCTCGTGCTTCGCCGCGAGGAAGTAGGCAGCAGACAAGCCCGAGATGCCGGAGCCGATGACAGCGATTTTCATGGGAGAAGCAGGATTGATGGTGGGTGACGATGGTCCAGGGGCACCGGAATAACACGGTGCGCGGATGACCGGATTCCCCGATCACCCGCACGGACCACCAACCCTGCTCTTTACGGCCTTGGAGCGACTGAGGATGCAGCGACTTCCTTCAGCATCGGCGCCAGCTGTGACCAGACCGTCGCGAGGATCAACGGCTGGGCTTCGGTGCGAGGGTGGATGCCGTCCTCCTGGAACCAGCGCGGTCGATCCTCGGCGATCGACGACAGGAAGAACGGCATGAACGTAGCCTGCTTGGCACTCGCGGTGTCGGCGAAGCTGCGCCGGAAGCGTTCGGTGAACAGCGGGCCATAGTTGTTCGGGATGCGCATCTCGAACAGCACCGGCCGGGCGCCGATCGCGGTCACCAGATCGATCATCTTTTCGAGGTTGACCCGCATCTGCTTGAGGTCGAGCCCGCGCAGGCCGTCGTTGGCGCCAAGTTCCAGCAGCACCACGTCGGGCTTGTGGCGCGCCAACGCCGCAGGCAGTCGCGCCAAGCCGCCAGCCGTGGTTTCGCCGCTGACCGAGCCGTTGATCACGATCCAGTTCTTCAGGCCGGCATCGGCTTGAGTTCGGAGCTTTCGCTCCAATAGATCAACCCAGCCGCTGCGGGTATCGACACCGTAGCCGGCGCTCAGGGAATCGCCCCAGACGAGGATCGTCGGCGCGGCCCAGACACTGCCGGCCACGAGCCAGCCAGCCAGCATCAGCAAAAGACGGACAGGGAGTGGGTTACGCATGAGCGCAGATGCTAGCGGACTGATATCGAAAGTGATTGTGGCTGAAAACATAATTCAGGAAATCATCAGTGACGGAAGTCGCATTGCGATCCTGGATGGCCTGAACCTGGCGATCGCTGCGGGCGAATCGGTGGCGATCGTCGGTGCTTCGGGTTCCGGCAAGACCACCCTGCTGTCGCTGCTCGCCGGTCTGGATTCACCGACTTCGGGCACGGTCACGCTGGCCGGCCAGCGGCTGGCGGAACTCGACGAGGACGGCCGCGCCAAGTTGCGTGCCGGCCGTGTCGGCTTCGTGTTCCAGTCCTTCCAGCTGCTCGCCGGGCTGACCGCGCTGGAGAACGTGATGCTGCCCGCCGAGCTGGCTGGCTGCAGCGATGCCGAAGCGCTGGCCCGCGAGACGCTGGCCGAGGTCGGCCTCGCCGCTCGCACCGGCCATTATCCTTACCAGCTGTCGGGCGGCGAGCAGCAACGTGTCGCGATTGCCCGCGCCTTTGCCGCCAAGCCGGACATCCTGTTCGCCGACGAGCCGACCGGCAATCTCGACGCCGCCACCGGCGCGAAGATCATCGACCTGTTGTTCGCGCTGAACCGCGAGCGCGGCGCGACCCTGGTGCTGGTCACCCACGATCCTCAGCTGGCCGAGCGCTGCGGCCGAGTGTTGCGCCTGACCGCGGGGCGCTTCGATGACTGAGTCGACGGCAACCGCCAGCGCCTTCCGTTTCGCCTGGCAGCGCCTGCGCCGCGGCTGGGCCAGCGGCGAGCTGAGGGTGCTGGTGCTGGCGCTCGCGGTGGCCGCAGCGGCGGCGATCGCCGTCGGCCTGTTCACCGATCGCGTGCGCCTGGCCCTGGAGTCCGGCGCCGGAGAGCAACTCGGTGCCGACGCGATCATCAGCGGCCGCGATCCGCTGCCCGAGGCCGAACTCGCCAAGCTGCGCACGCTCGGTCTGCGCATCGTCACCGTCACCACCTTCCCGAGCGTCGTCGCCCGGACCGATGGCGAAGAAACCCAGCTGGCGACGATCAAGGCCGTCGAGGCCGGTTATCCGCTGCGTGGCGAGCTGCTGCTGGCCCGCGAACCCTATGGCGCCAGCGAACCGGCGCCGGCGCAGCCGGCGGCCGGTGAAGTCTGGGTCGACCTGCGGCTGTGGACGGTGCTTGGCCTGAGTCTCGAAGCCAAGTTGCAGGTCGGCAACCGCGAACTGCGCGTCACCCGCATCGTCGCCGAGGAACCCGGCCGCAGCGGCGCCTTCGCCGAGCTGGCACCGGGCCTGTTGATCAATGCCGACGACCTCGCCTCGACCGAACTCGGCGGCCCCGGCAGCCGCCTGCAGCTGAGCTACCAGCTCGGCGGCACGCGTGAGCAGCTGAAGGCGGCCGAAGCGCTGAAGCGGCCCGAGGGCTACAAGTTCACGACCCCTGAAAACGCCCGTCCCGAGATCCGCAACTCGATGGATCGGGCACGCAATTTCCTGAACATCGCGGTGCTGGCGACCATCCTGCTGGCCGCCGCCGCGGTGGCGCTGTCGGCGCGCCAGCACAGCGTCAAGCTGCGCGACGAAGTGGCGCTGCTGAAAGTGCTGGGCGCGCGGCGCGCCTTCATTCGGCGGGTGCTGCTGCTGCAGATCCTGATGCTCGGCTTGATTGCCGGCGGCCTCGGCGCCGCGGTCGGCGTCGCCGGGCAAGCCGTGCTCGCGGGGCTGGCCGCTCCGGTGCTGAAGATCGCGCTGCCGGCGCCGGGCTGGTTGCCACTGCCTGCGGTGCTCGGCCTGGTGCTGCTGATGCTCGCGGGCTTCGCGCTGCCGCCGGTGCTGGCCTCGGTCAACACCGCGCCGGTGCGGGTGTTCCAGCGGGCCGCGGATCGCGAGAGCGGCTCTTTCTGGGGTCTGGTCGCCGCTATCGTCGCGATTGCCGCGCTGCTCTGGCTGCAGGCCGGCAGTCTCAGGCTGGCCGGCGTGGTCCTCGGTGGCGCGCTGGCGACCGCCGCCGTGCTGGCATTGCTGGCCTGGCTGCTGGTTCGTGGTCTGGCAGGCATTCGTTCGAAAGGCGGGATTGCCTGGCGCTTCGGCCTCGGCAACATCGCTCGCCGCAAGGGCGCGGCGGTGGCGCAGATCGTCGCCCTCGGCATCGCCTTGATGGCGCTGCTGCTGGTCACCGTGGTCCGCGAAGACCTGCTGGCAACCTGGAAGAACAAGCTGCCGCCGGAGACGCCGAACCAGTTCCTGATCGGCATCCTCCCCGAGCAGCGTGAGCCGCTGCTGGCCTTCTTCAAGGCGCGCGACATCGCGACCGTCGCCCCGGTGCCGATGGTTCGCGGCCGGCTGAAGGCGGTGCGCGGCGTCGAGGTCACGGCCGACAGCTATGACGACCCGGAAACGCGGCGCTGGATCAACCGCGAATTCAACCTGAGCTGGACCGCCGGCTTCGATGACCCGAGCGAATTCGTCGACGGTCAGCCCTGGGGCGAGGAGGCCCGAGGCCAGCCCTGGCTGACCATCGATGACTACGCGGTCGAACGGCTGGCGCTGAAACTCGGCGATACCTTGACGCTCGACTTCGCCGGCACGCCGGTGACGCTTGAAATCCGTGCCGTGCGCAAGATCAAGTGGGACAGCTTCAAGCCGAATTTCTTCCTGGTCACTCCGCCCGGCGTGCTCGATGCCGACGGCCTGAACCCGCCGCTGCAGTGGATCGCCAGCTTCTATCTGCCGCGCGAGCGAAGGGCGCTGCTGCGCGAACTGGTCCGCGAGTTCCCGAACGTCACCGCGCTCGACCTCGATGCCGCGCTGAATCAGGTGCGCGGCATCGTCGACCGCATCGTCGGCGCGCTGGAGTTCATCTTCCTGTTCACCCTGCTCGCCGGCCTGATCGTGATGCTCGCGGTGATCGAAGGTTCGCGTGCCGACCGGGTCCGCGAGACCGGCGTGCTGCGTGCGCTCGGCGCCTCGGCAAGGACGATCCGCCAGGGCCTGATCGCCGAATACCTGGTGCTCGGCAGCCTCGCCGGCGCGGTTGCCGCCTTCGCGGCGCAAGGCCTGGCCTGGGGACTGGCGACACAGGTGCTCGATCTACTCTATGGGCCGCGGCCGCTGCTGTGGCTGGCCGGTACCTTGTCCGGCGCGCTGATCGTCACCGCGGCCGGCTATCTCAGCTTGCGCAAAGTGCTGCGGACTTCCCCGCGCACCGTGCTGGCCGGAGGCCATGCTTGAGCAACATCCGTCATGAGGGCACCAGTGCCCGCGTTCCCCCGGACAGCCTCGACGCGATCGAGGCCGAAGCCTGGGCCTTGCTTGAAGCTGGCGGCCGCTCGTTCCGTGCGCCGTTCCATGCCGGCACCCTGGGCACGATCGGCGCCGATGGTCCGAACCTGCGCACCGTGATCCTGCGCGGTGCCGATGGCGCCAGCCGACGCATCTGGTGCCACACCGACATCCGCTCGCCGAAGATCGCCGAGCTGGCCGCCGATGACCGGATTGGCTGGACGCTGTACGACGAAGCTTCGCGCCTGCAGTTCCGGGCCTGGGGTCGCGCCGTCGTCCATCACGGCAACGACGTCGCCCGCGACCGCTGGCAGGCGACTGCGCTGAACAGCCGCCGCATCTACCACGCGGTGGCACCGCCCTCGTCGGTCAGCCCGGTGGCCACCGGCGGCCTGCCGTCGGAACTCGACGACGAGCGCTGGACCACCGAATACAGCGAGCGCGGCGAAGCGAACTTCGTCGCGCTGGAAACGGTGATCACTCGGCTCGAAGCGCTGTACCTACACCACGCCGGCCACCGCCGCGCCGAGTTCCGCTATGACGCGCAGGGACGGCGCACGGCGGCGGACTGGCTGATTCCCTGAGTCGACCACCCCGGAGGTTCAGCGTGTGATCGTGCGTGCGCGATCGACATCCGGGCTGCGGTAGGTCGCCTCCTCGATCTTCCCCAGTCGCGACGGGTGGACCTGCCCGGGCGCGAGCCCGTAGAACTTCTGGAAGCTCATGATCAAGGGGTTCCAGCGATCGGGATCGATGCGGTTGTCGTGGCCTTCCATCAGCAGCGAGGGGTGCACATGCACGCGCTGGATGCGGACCTCGAAGACCTGGATGCCGACTTTCCAGACCGGGTCGTCGGCCATGAAGCCGTGCTGCGCGGCGAGCACCGCTTCGAGCTGCACCGGGCATTCGAGCGCACGCGGCGGCGCGACCGTTTCGGACGGAATCTGGGTCAGTCCCGAAGCCTCCCACTTGCGCTTCTCGGTGGTGTAGCCGCGTATCTGCTTCGCGTCCGGAATCGGATTGGAGCCGGTAGTACGGGCGATGCGGTCGACGGCGCCGACCTCGTTGACCGAGGGCAGATTGAGCACGCACTCGCCGCTGCGGATCAGGTTTTCGGTGGTCTTCGACGAAGCGTCGAGGCCGAGGATGCAGCGCCAGCCGAGCCAGAAGGCGGACGACATCGGCGCGAGGTTCGAGCTGCCGTCCTCGTTGCGCGTGCTGATCAGCACCACCGGGGTGCCGAAATAGAGGATGGCGGGTTCGATGGTGACGGTGCTGGGCTGGCTCATGGTCGACGGTCGATGACGGATGGAGTCGACAGCCTGCCGCCGCAGCCCTCGTGGAGCACTCCGATTCTTGCTGTCGAATTCCTGGCCGCGTGACCACAACATCGGCAGGAGTGCCGATCGCATCGAGACGTGATGCTGTCCCGTTCTCGATGACCCGCCGCTTCCGGTTCGACGATCACCACGGCGCCCGCGTGCGGATCGGGTTGCCGCCTTCCTGGAAACAGCCGGTGCCGCGAACGCGCTCGCAGCACCGGCCTGCTGGATCGACGGGATCAGGGCTTGGCCGTTCCGCCCGCCTGGGTACCGGCATCGACGGTCTTCACCGACTCCGCGGCGCGCGCCCAGCTGCCGCCTTCCTCGATGTAGTTCTCGATGCCGATCGCGCCGGCCACCTTGAAGCCCTTGGCGGCCAGCAGGTCGCCGGCAACACCGGCGCGGCCGGCATGGTTGGAGACGGTGATCACCGAGCGGTCCTTGGGAATGAACTTCAGGCTCTGCTCCAGCTCGCTGGCCTGGATATTCAGATAGACCGGGAAACGGCCCTTGGACAGCAGCTCGTCAGGGCGCCGGACATCGAGTACCAGCAGCTGGTCAGGCCGGGACAGCAGCGCGTCCAGCTGGACGCGGTTCAGGTGCTGCACCTTGTACTTCCAGGCCGCGGGGGCCTGCGCCTGGGCGGTGGCCGGCGCCTTCGTCTGCTGCGCCAGGGAGACCATCGGTGCGGTGATGGCCAATGCCAGCAGCAAGGCTGCGCGTTTCGTGTTGTTCATCGTCATGTGCTCTTTGGTTTCGATCGTTCGGGAAGTGACCCGAGTGCCCGGCCCGCGCGGGTTTCGGGCGCCGATCCGGTACTCCGGTGTGGTGCTGGATTGCAGCGATCGTGCCGCCGCCACCGGCTCGCCGCCGGCGCGGCGAAGATCTCGACAAGATCATGATTTAAATGCGAAAAACAGCGCCGATTCGGCGAGTGTCGGCGTTGCATCCGGTGCTGCGCGGCGGCGTGCCTGCTGGCACTGAAGCAATGCCCGGCCCGGGCTGTTGCCGAGGCAGCAGCCCGGGCAGACGGCTCAGGCGGCTGCCGCGTTCTCGTAGCTGCCGTCGTCGGCCTTGTCGCTCAGGTGGCCGTGCTTCTTCAGCAGGGTCCGCATCACGTTGCGGGAGATGCCGAGCGCCGTCGCCGCGCGGACCTGGTTGTAGCGGCTGTGGCGGAAGGCTTCGTCGACGATGATCCGCTCCAGCTCGTTGAACAGGTTGTCGCCCGGTTCGGCGAGCAGGCTGCGAGTCGCCGCGGCGATCTGCTCGCGCGGCGACAGCCGTGCTGCCGCAGTCGCCTGCATCGAAGTGGAGGCGATGCTGTTCAGCTTCAGGTGCTCGGGCCGGATTTCGCTTTTCTCGGCGACCAGCATCGCGAAATGGATGACGTTCTCGACTTCGCGGATGTTGCCCGGCCAGCCGTAGGTCTCCAACGCCCGGCGTGTCGCCTCGGTGAATTCCGGCCGGCGCACCTTCAGCCGCTGGCTGTAGACGTTCAGGAAGTGGGCCGCCAGTGGCAGGATGTCGCCCGGCCGTTCGCGCAGCGGTGGCAGGCGCACCTGGGCGATGTTCAGGCGGTAGAACAGGTCGAGACGGAAGTGCCCGGCAGCCACCGCGTCGGCGAGATCGACATTGGTGGCGGCAACCAGACGGATATCGACCGGGATCGACTTTCGCGAGCCCAGTCGCACCACCTCCCGTTCCTGCAGCACGCGCAGCAGCTTCACCTGCAGCGCCAGCGGCAGGTCGCCGATCTCGTCGAGGAACAGCGTGCCGCCGTTCGCCGACTCGAACCAGCCTTCGCGACGGCGGCTGGCGCCGGTGAACGCGCCGATCTCGTGGCCGAACAGTTCGCTGTCGGCCAGCTGTTCGCTGATCGCGCCGCAGTTGACCGCGACGAACGGTCCGCGCCGGCCGCTGCGTTCGTGGATATGTCGGGCCACCAGCTCCTTGCCGGTGCCGGTTTCGCCGATGATCAGCACTGGCGCTTCGCTCGGAGCGATCTGCTCGAGATGATGGAGGATGGCCTGCGACACAGGATCGACGAACACCAGAGCCTTGGCGCGGATGGTCACCGTTTCCGCATTGCTTCCCGTGAGCTGAAGAATCTTCGGCTCACCATAAACAGACTCGCTCATCGTCCCGTACTCCCTGGTGTCGCTGCCGTCGTCGGCGTCAAGGCGCGGCACTGTACGGCCTGCGGACTTGTATAACGAAAGACTTCAAATTCCACTTGCCTGTTGCCGGCGCGGTCATTTCAACCGTTTCCCGACGCGCTTGCAGGTGGTCCCTGCGCTCAAGCGATTGACAAGCAGTATCCAACAATCATTGCTATTGGCTTGGACGCAATTGGAATTTCGATAAATCACTGCAGCTTTTGTTCCCGAGCAACTTCGGCGGCATCCGACTCGCCGATAAGTTCTTTGCTGATAGCGGCTTGCCGCTTGCAACGAAGAATAAGCTTAATCCGGTGCATCTGGAGTCGACGGTTGTTGATAATCCAGCAGTGGAGACGTCGACCTGCTTGATTGGCAGCAAGACTCCAATTGTGGAGTCGCCGGCTGCAACCCGGCGCCTATCGAAAATTCCATTGCTGTCAGCAGCTTGAGTCCGATATCAGGTCCATTCCACGGGTTGGCATGTCCCGTGCCCTGTTTCCGTCACGCAAACCGAATGCAGCGCCATCGCATTCATCGTTCGACGAACAGAGCCTGACGACATTGAACTACGCCGAGTACCCGGAACCCCGAAAGAATCTTGTAGGCCTGACTGCGGTCGTCGGCCTGCGGTGGATACGGCACACCGCTGCGCACCTTGTCCGAGTTCGGACAGGCGACCGCAGCATTGACGATCGGCG
>UEXO01000004.1_pt1 | contig 63490 bp, 53 predicted proteins | sample 4301131 | NCBI WGS metagenome assembly UEXO01 (sample SAMEA4773185, study PRJEB27434) | metagenome | biome: 2259; feature: agricultural soil; material: soil | place: USA | collected 2014-09 | depth 0.25 m | reverse complement strand
CGGTAGCGGCGGGCTGAAGCGCCCGCTGCCGACCCGCCGTCACCGCCTTGGCCGAGAGCCAGGCCGCACCGGCCTGCATCCGTTTTCCCATTGCCACTCGTCTGTCCGGCGCCAGCTGCCGGGCGGACTTGGCATGCCGTGTGCTTAGAGAAAATCCAAACTTGTATACAAATAAGAATTCAACATCGACCTCGATGTTGCCGGCCTCGGAGGGGAGGCAGCCGCAGACAGCGCAGCGTCTTGCGGCAGGCAACCAAGGGTCGGTCCACATCTATGAAACCGATTGATCCGGGGAGCACGCGATGCGCAGACAGATTCGGGGAATGGCGGGATTGGCGGCGGCACTGGTTCTCGGCCTGCTGGCCAATCTGCCGATGCTGGCGAATGCCGCCGAGGCCGCGCCGGGCTCGGCGATCCATGGCTTCGGCGACGTGGTCTTCAAGAACGACTACATCACGCCGCGCGGTCTGCTGGTGACCAACCAGGGCGTCACTACGCAGATCCTGGGCGGCCTGGTGTTCCTGACGCCGGGCAATACCTCGATCGTCGTCGGCGCCTGGAACGACATCAATTCCGATCCGGCCAAATATGTCGGGCCGTCCAAGACCGGTGCCTGGAACGAGTTTGATTACTTTGTCGGCCTCAACTGGCAAGCGACCCAGAGTCTGAAACTGGGCGTCAGCTACGTGGTGTTCCTGAGCCCGCCGGATGTGTTCCAGACCGAGCACAACGTCGAGTTCAGCTTCAACTACAAGGACCCGTACTCGCTCAATCCGTATCTGAAGGTGTTCTGGGCGGTCGGCGGCGATTCCACCGTAGTGCTCGGCCGTCGCGGCGATACCTTCGACGTCGAGATCGGTGCGGCGCCGAGCTACACCTTCAAGTCATCCGGCGTGACCATTTCGGCGCCGACCTGGATCACCGTCGGCCCGTCGAGCTACTGGTGCGATTCCACCGCCGGGGCGGCGATCTTCGCGGCGAGCATCAAGGGCCGTGGCTGCGCCGACAGCAACTTCGGCGTGTTTTCCACCGGCCTGAAAGCCTCGATCCCGATCACCGCGATCGGCCCGCAGTACGGTTCTTGGTCGTTCAACACCGGCGTGCAGTACTACAACGTGCTGAACGGTTCGCTGGTCGATGCGCAGGCGCTGACGGTCAACTCGCCGAAGGGCTATCGCAACGTGATTGTGCCGTTCGCCGGCTTCGGTTTCGGCTTCTAGCCGCGCGCCTGCCCCGACTTTTGCGAGGCGATCGCCCATGAACACCAAAGCCATCGAAATCGCTGCCGAGCCGTATCCGTTCCTGTTCGAGCCCGCTGCCTGCGCGCTGCTGATCATCGACATGCAGCGGGATTTCCTCGAACCCGGCGGCTTCGGCGAGATGCTCGGCAACGATGTTTCGCAGTTGCGCCGGACCATCGCGCCGAACCAGCGCCTGCTCGCCGCCTGGCGGGCAGCGGGCCTGCTGGTGCTGCATACCCGCGAAGGCCACCGGGCCGATCTGGCCGATCTGCCGCCGTGCAAGAAGATCCGTGGCCGGGCTGCGCAGAGCATCGGCGACCGCGGTCCGATGGGCCGCATCCTGGTTCGCGGCGAGGCCGGCCAGGACATCATCGCCGAGCTGTATCCGCTGCCCGGCGAGCCGGTGATCGACAAGCCGGGCAAGGGCGCGTTCTGGGCAACCGATCTGCACGCGATCCTGCAGCACCAGGGCATCAGGCAGCTGGTGGTCACCGGCGTGACCACCGAGGTCTGCGTCAACACCACGGTTCGCGAAGCCAACGACCGCGGTTACGACTGCTACGTGCCGGAAGACTGCGTCGGCAGCTATTACCCCGAGTTCCAGGACTACGGCCTGCGGATGATCAAGGCGCAGGGCGGCATTTTCGGCTGGGTCGGCCATTCCGACTCTCTGATCGCGGCACTTCCATCCAACTGAATCCAGGGTTCAACACGCAACACGAGGGCATCGACATGGCAAGCACTGCGACTACGCCGGTATCGTCCGGCTTCAAGCCCGCGCTCTGGGTTCCCGGCGACTGGAACGCGTTCTTCGGTTTCGGCACCAACATCCTGGTCAACATGCTCACGCTCACGGCGCTGCTGCGCTATGTGCTGAAGCTGCCGGACGAACTGGTGTTCGGCCGTATCCTGCCGGCCACCGGCCTGATGCTGTTCCTGTCGACCATGTACTACGCCTGGCTGGCCTATGCCCTGGCCAAGAAGGAAGGTCGCAACACGGTCTGCGCGCTGCCGTCCGGCATCAGCGTGCCGCACATGTTCGTCGTCGTGTTCGTGATCATGCTGCCGATCGCGGCCAGCACCGGCGACCCGGTAAAGGGCTGGGAAGCCGGCCTGACCTGGGTGTTCGTGCAGAGCTTCGTGCTGATGGCCGGTGGCTACATCGCGCCGTACATCAAGATGATCACGCCGCGTGCGGCCTTGCTCGGCGCGCTGGCCGGCGTCTCGATCGCTTTCATCTCGATGCGCCCGGCGCTGGAGATGTACACCGATCCGGTGATCGGCATCGTCTGCTTCGCGATCCTGCTCGCCAGCTGGTTCGGCGGCGTGCGCTACTTCAAGGGCCTGCCGGCGGGATTGATCGCGATCGCAGTCGGCGCGCTGATCGCCTGGGGCGGCCTGGCGTTTGGCTTCAACTTCGGCGGCATGAGTGTCGCCAAGCTCGGTGATTCGTTCGCCAGCTTCGGCTTCTCGGTGCCGCTGCCGGTGTTCGGCCACATCTTCTCCGGCTTCGAGTTCCTCGCCGTGATCCTGGTCACCGCGATCCCGTTCGGCATCTACGACCTCGTCGAAGCGATGGACAACGTCGAATCGGCCGAAGCCGGCGGCGACAAGTTCCCGACCACGCGGGTCATCACCGCCGACGGCGTCATCAGCCTGATCGGCTGCTGCCTCGGCAATCCGTTCATCAACGCGGTGTACATCGGCCATCCGGGCTGGAAGGCGATCGGTGGCCGGCTCGGCTATTCGGCGGCGACCGGCGTGATGGTGCTGGTGCTTTCGTGGTTCGGCATCCTGGCCTTGATGAGCGCGCTGATCCCGCTGGTCGCGATCTCGCCGATCCTGCTCTACATCGGCATGCTGATCGGCGCCCAGGCCTTCCAGGAAACGCCGCGCAGCCACGCGCCGGCGGTGATCATCTCGCTGATTCCGCAGGTCGCCGGCTGGGGCAAGCTGATGATCGACAGCGCGCTCGGCGCGGCCGGCACCAATGCGGCGACGGTCGGCCTCGACAAGCTCGCCGGCACCGGCGTGCTCTATCACGGCCTGGAAATCCTTGGTAGTGGCGCGATCCTGACCAGCCTGATCCTCGCCGGCATCACCGCCTGCATGATCGATCGCACGTTCACCAAGGCATCGATGTTCGCGCTGGCCGGTGCCATCCTGACCTTCTTCGGCTTCATGCACAGCGAAGCGATCGGCATCGCCAGGACTCCGGCCGTGGCGATTGCCTATCTCGGTGTCGCGGCGATCCTGTACGGCTGCGCGAAGTTCGCCAGCGTCAAGGAGAAGGAGCCGGAAGCGATGCACGGCGAGACCGCGCCGGCGCATTGAAGACCTGTCCTGCTCCCTCCCCGTGAACGGGGAGGGAGCAAGGCGCGTCACTCCGGCAAAGCGATCCAGCGCAGCACCGATCCGGCGGCGACGCTGCCGTCGCCGGCCTCGATCCAGACCAGCACGTCGGCGCGGTCCAGATTGCTGAGCATGTGCGAGTCCTGCAGCGGCAGCGGGTTCAATCGGGCAACGCCCGCGGCATCGTGGCGCAGGCCCATGCGAACCAGGCGGGCGCGCTCGCTGTCGCGCTCGACCTCGGAATCGAGCACGCCGGTGGTCCAGCCGAGGTCCGGAAGGCGCTGGCCTTCGAGATGGGCGAGCACCAGCCGCGCGTGCAGCACCATGCCGATCAGCACCGCGCCCGGGTTGCCGGGCAAGGCCAGCATCACCTTCTGCTGGCCGGCATCCTCGCGGATACCGAAGAACATCGGCTTGGCCGGTTTCTGCGCCACCTTCCAGAAGATTCTCCGCACGCCGAGCGCCTCGGCCGCGGCCGGCAGGAAATCCTTGTCGCCGACCGAAGCACCGCCGGCGGTAATGATCAGATCGGCTTCATCGAAAGCCCACGCCAGGGCTGCGCGGACAGCAGCCGGATCGTCGGGCAGATGCTCGGCGGCCGGCGCCTGGTAACCCCAGCCGTGGAGCAGCGCGGCGATCAGCGGACCATTGGAATCGTGGATCTCTCCAGGCTTCAGCACGCTGCCGGCCGGGCGCACTTCGTCGCCGGTGACGAACACCCGGATCCGCGGCCGGCGATGCACGGCAACGCTCGCCACCTCGGCATTGATCAGCGAGGCGAGAAGTCCGGCGCCGATGCGATTGCCGGCTTCGGCCAGCACCGTGCCCCTGGTCAGTTCCTCGGCCTGCTGGCGGACGTTGCGGCCGGCGCCAAACGGCGCGGTGAACAGCAACTCCCCGTCGACCAGCATGGCGCGCTCCTGGGCAATCATCGCGTCGGCGCCCAGCGGCATCATCGCCCCGGTGAAGATGCGCGCCGCGCTGGCCGGTGGCAGTTCCGGATGCGCGGCCTGGGCGCTCGCGACGACCTGCAGCGCGATCGGCAGCCGTACCGGATTCTCCGCCGTGGCCGACGCGACATCGGCGGCGCGCAGTGCATAGCCGTCGAGCGCGCTCTGCGCGAAGCGCGGCAGATCGGTGGCGGCCAGCGCCGGTGCCGCCAGCACGCTGCCGAGCGCGGCGAGGGTGGCCAGCGTTTCCACCGGCAGGGGTCGCAGGGTCTGGCCGTAGGCAGCGAGCGCGTCTTCGAGCGGGATCATTGGGGGGCGTCCTCCTGGTGGCTGTCGACATTCATTTTGGCCGCAGTGAACAAGATGAATGTCAATAGGCCCTTTTACAGGTCGCTATCGAGGCTGTCGGCCAGGCGCAGCTCGGCGTCCTGCCATTCCTCGGGCGTGTTGACGCTCCAGGCCCAGCGCGGCCATTCCGGAAATGCAGCGATCGCGGTGGCGTGGCGGGCGAACCAGTCGCGCGGTGTGCGTCCGCCGGCGGCGAGGTAGCCGAGCAGATCGCCGAGCAGGGTGCGTGGCACCAGGCAGCACAGCGGTTGCGGGCCGAGGCCGTCGTCGGCGTAGGCGATCTCGGCATGGCCGGTCTGGCGCGCCAGGTCGAGGCGGACGGCGAGATCGTCCGGTAGCAGCGGCGCGTCGCCGGGCACGCAGAGCAGGTCGTCGCTGCGCGCGGTGGCGAGTCCGGCGGCCAGGCCAGCCAGCGGTCCGCAGTCCGGGTAGGCGCCATCGGCGACGACCCTCAGGCCGTAGGCCGCGTACTGCGCGAGGTTGCGATTGGCGCTGATCAGGATCTCGCCGGCCTGCGGCGCCACGCGTTCCAGCACCCGTTCGATCAGCGGTCGCCCGGCGAGTGCCTGCAGCGGCTTGTCGATCCCGCCGAGGCGGCTGCCGGCGCCGCCGCAGAGCAGCAGGGCAGTGCGCATTTCAGGGCGTCAGCACGGTCGGCTTGGCGACGGCATCGGTCGCGGGATAGTCGAGCGTGTAATGGAGCCCACGGCTCTCCTTGCGGGCGAGCGCGGATTCGACGATCAGCTCGGCGACGGCGACCAGGTTGCGCAGCTCGATCAAGTGATGGCTGACGCGGTAGTGCTGGTAGAACTCGAGAATCTCGCGCTTCAGCAGCAGCACGCGGTGGCGCGCACGCAGCAGGCGCTTGGTGGTGCGGACGATGCCGACGTAGTCCCACATGAAGGTACGCAGTTCCAGCCAGTTGTGGCTGACCACCACATCCTCGTCGGAATCCGAGACCCGCGATTCATCCCAGGGCTTCAGTGCCGGCGGCGAGGGCATCGTCGGCAGCGCTTTGATCAGGTCGGTGGCGGCGGCTTCGGCGAACACCAGGCATTCGAGCAGCGAGTTCGAGGCCAGACGGTTGGCGCCGTGCAGGCCGGTGCTGGCGCATTCGCCGGCGGCGTAGAGGCCGGCGAGGTCGGTTCGGGCGGCGAGATCGGTGACGATGCCGCCGCAGGTGAAGTGCGCCGACGGCACCACCGGGATCGGCTGCGTGGTGATGTCCAGGCCAAGCTTCAGGCAGTGGGCGTGGATCGACGGGAAGTGTTCGCGGACGAAGCTGGCCGGCTTGTGCGAGATGTCGAGCCAGACGTGCTTGACGCCGAGGCGCTTCATCTCGTGGTCGATGGCCCGGGCGACGATGTCGCGCGGCGCCAGCTCGCCGCGTTCGTCGAAGCGCGGCATGAAGCGCTCGCCGACGCTGCCATCCGGATTCGGTACATGCAGGGTCGCGCCTTCGCCGCGCAGCGCTTCGGAGATCAGGAAGGAGCGCGAATCCCCGTGGTACAGCGTGGTCGGATGGAACTGCATGAATTCCATGTTCGATACCCGGCAGCCGGCGCGCCAGGCCATCGCGATACCGTCGCCGCTGGCGCCGAACGGGTTCGACGAATACAGGTAGACCTGGTTGGCGCCGCCGGTGGCGAGGATCACCGCCTTGGCCGGCACCGCTTCGATCGCCTTGCTGTTGCGGTCGTAGAGATAGGCACCGTGGACGCGCTTCGCGGCGCGGTCGACAATCAGATCGATGGCCACGGTGCGTTCGCGGACCGAGATCAGCGGGTGGGCCTCGGCCAGCGAGGCGAGGGTGGTCTCCACAGCCCGGCCGGTGGCGTCGGCGGCGTGGACGACGCGGCGATGGCTGTGGCCGCCTTCGCGGGTCAGGTGCAGACGCTGGCCGCGGAGTTCGCCGTCGGCGTGGGTGAAGACCACGCCCTGGTCGACCAGCCAGGCGATGCATTCCGGGCCGCGCTCGACGGTGAAGCGTACCGCCGGCTCGTCGCAGAGCCCGGCGCCGGCGACCAGGGTGTCGCGGACATGGGCTTCGACCGAGTCGTCCTCGTCGAGCACGGCAGAGATTCCGCCCTGGGCCCAGAGCGTCGAGCCGCTGGCCAGCGTGCCCTTGGAAACCACGCAGACTCGATGCCCGGCTTCGGCAAGGCGCAGGGCAGCAGACAGGCCAGCAGCGCCGCTGCCGAGGATCAGCACATCAGTAGCGTTCACGCAGGAGGGCCTTGCTTGCTAGAATTTGGTGGTCATACGACCACGACAAGTCGCGGAGTTTAGCCAGATTCCCCGATCACGCGGGTGTGCGGCACCCGTGTCATCCTTCTCCCGCGAATGAGCCCTGACCTGACCGACGAAGAACTGGTTGTCCTCGCGCAGCAGGGCGACATGCGTGCATTCGAACTGCTGGTGCGCAAGTACCAGCACAAGATCGTGCAGTTGGTCGGCCGCCTGGTCGGCGACGGCGACGCCCACGACGTCGCCCAGGAAACCCTGATCAAGGCCTGGCGGGCGTTGAAGGGCTTCCAGGGTAATAGCGCTTTCTACACCTGGCTGTACCGGATCGGCATCAACACGGCGAAGAACCACCTGGTGTCCCGAGGCCGACGGCCATCGAACCAGGACATCGACATCGCCGACGCCGAGCTGTACGGCCATACCGAGCAGCTGTCGGACATCGACACGCCGGAATCGCTGCTGCTGTCGGACGAGATCAAGCAGAAAGTCGGCGAAGTGATCGCCAAGCTGCCGCCGGATCTGCGTCAGGCGATCGTGCTGCGCGAGCTGGAAGGCTTGAGCTACGAGGAGATCGCCGAAGCGATGGACTGCCCGATCGGCACCGTCCGCTCGCGCATCTTCCGGGCACGCGAAGCGATCGACGCCGTTGTCAATCCCTTGATGAATTAGGACAGCCATGTACCGTTCGGCTGCCCGAGATGTCCGCAGAAAAAATTGCCACCCGGCTACCGGAACTTTTCCGTTCAGCCGTGGTTAATGTCCCAGTCAGGTCAGTGGTCCGGTTCCGGAATGAGCTCAATGTCTGAAGAACTGCTGTCAGCGCTGTTGGATGGTGAATGCACGCCGGCCGAAGCCGAGGCGGCGCTGGCTGCGATCGAGCGATCGCCGGCGCTGAAAGCGCGCTGGAGCCGCATGTGCCTGACCCGAGATGCGCTGGCCGGAGTCAGCATCGCTCAACCTTCGTTCGACTTCGCCGCCGGTGTCATGGCCGCCATCGCCAGCGAAGCGGCTGCTGAAGCCAAGCCGGAGTCCCATCCGAAAGCCAATCCGAAAGTGGTCCCGCTGCGCCGCCCGGCAGTTGTGGCCCAGCCCGCGCCGATCGTGCCGCCGCAGCGGGTCGCCGCCCGCCGCCGTCGCTGGCAGCCGATCACCGGACTCGCCGCCGCGGCGTCGATTGCCGCGGTCGCCGTGGTTGGCGGTCGCGCCCTGCTGAACACGCCGGTCGATAGCGGCCTCGCCGCGACGACGGTCACCCAGCCGGCCGTGTTGGCCGCGAACCCGGACATTGTCCGGATCAGCGCCGACGGCGAGATCAGCGGTGCAGCCTCGCAGGACGCCGGCAGCACCCGCTGGACCCAGCTCGACAGCGCCACCGCGCGTCAGCTGAACGACTACCTGCTGGAACATTCGAACTCGCGCGCCGATGCCGGCATGGGTGGTTCGCTCGGTTACGCGCGCCTCGCGGTGCGCACTGCGGACTATCGGCCGGCCGACGGTAGCCGCTGATGCGTCGCCTGCTTCTCTGCGCGGGCGTCGCCTGTGCCGCTTCGGCGGCGGCGGCCGACCTGGATCCGGGTGCCCTGCTGGTCAAGTCCGCCGAAGCTTCGCGGACCAGTAATTATCAGGGGGTGGTGATCTACCGCGGTGACGAGCGCTTCGAAGTGCTGCGCGTCCACCATCGTTTCCAGGATGACAGCGAGCGCGAGCGCATGGTGTCGCTGACCGGTGAGCCCCGGCAGCTGGTGCGCATCGACAACCGCCTGATCTGCATTCTGCCCAAGGGCCGGGCGATGAGCGTCGAGCGGCCGAGCCTGAAAGGCTTCCTGGCTCAGCTGACGCCGGAACGGGTCGAATCGCTGAAGGAGTTCTACGAGTTCCGCAGCGAGGGCGAGGGCAGGATCGCCGGCCGGCTTTGCGACGGTGTCACCGTGCGGCCGAAAGACCAGTACCGCTACGGTTACGAAGTCTGGACCGACCAGGAAACCCGCCTGCCGCTGAAGGTCAGCCTGACCGGACCGAAAGGCGAAGTTCTGGAACAGGTGATGTTCACCGAGGTCGCCTTCCCGAAGTCGATTCCGGACGATGCCTTCGAGACCGAAGTCGACATCCGCAAGTTCACGCTGATCACCCGCAACCTGCCGAAGCTCGACCAGCTGCCGCCGCCGAACCAGCACGGCGATCCGCAGGTGTCGTTCTCGAAGCTGCCGCCGGGCTTCAAGATCGTTTCCCACGATGACCGGCCGCTGCCCAATGGCGCCGGCAACGTCGAGCATCTGCTGTTGTCCGACGGCCTGTCGGCGGTATCGGTGTTCTCGACCGTTCAGTCGCGCGAAGAGAAAGTGTTCAGTGGCGTGTCGCACATGGGCCCGGTGCAGGCCTACGGCCGGGTGGTCGGCAGCTTCCACGTGACCATCGTCGGCGAAGTGCCCGGTTCGGCGATCCGCATGATCGGCGACAATCTGCGCGTGCCGCTGCCGGGCCCTGCAGGTGCTGGCGTCATCGCCCCACCGCGTGCCGACGCGCCGCAACATCAGACGATCGACGCACCCGCCGGCTCGCAGCCGCTGCCGTCGGTGATCCCGCCGGATCTGGTGCCGGGCGTCAGCCCGCACTGAATCCAGCCGGCGCGCCCGGCTTTCCCGGGCCGTGTTGCTGCGCTGCGGTGGCGCATGTTCAACTGCCGTATTCCAAATTCGATTGTCTGGCCAACGGTACTGCCGTCGCCGGCATTTCCCTCCGGGAGTTTCAAGATGCGTATCGCCGCCGGCCGCTTCAGCGCCGCGCTGTCCCTGTCCTTGCTTGCCGCCGTCGGCCTGCTGTCCGCCTGTTCTTCCGAGCGTTCGGCCGGGCTGCCGGAACTGGCGGGCCTGGTCGAAAAGGTCAGCCCGACGGTGGTCAATATCAGCGCCGTGCCGGTGGAAACCGAGCGCCTCGCCAGCAACGTGCCGGGCAGCGACGGCCGCCCGGTGCCGGACTGGCTGAAGAAATTCCTCGAGGAACATGGCAACCAGGCGCCGGGCGGTGCCGACGGCAACACTCCTGGCGCAACGCCCGACGAGGGTAGCGCCGAAGGCGGTACGGACGGCGAGGAGCCGGAGGAAGGCCCCGATTTCGGCGGCGGTCCCGGGGGCGAGCAGTCGCTCGGTTCGGGCTTCATCCTGTGGGCCGACGGCTACATCATCACCAACCACCATGTGGTCAAGAACGCCAAGGAAATCGTCGTTCGCCTGTCCGATCGCCGGCAGTTCCCGGCCGAGCTGGTCGGCAGCGACGAGCGCAGCGATCTGGCGCTGCTGAAGATCGACGCCAAGGATCTGCCGGCGGTGAAGCTCGCCGACATCGGCAAGACCCGGGTCGGCGACTGGGTGCTGGCGATCGGTTCGCCGTTCGGCTTCGACTACACGGTGACCGCCGGCATCATCTCGGCGAAGGGGCGCAACCTCGACACCGAGCAGTACGTGCCGTTCATCCAGACCGACGCCGCGGTCAATCCGGGCAATTCCGGCGGCCCGCTGTTCAATCTGAAAGGCGAGGTGGTCGGCGTCAATTCGCAGATCTACAGCCAGAACGGCGGCTTCCAGGGCGTGGCCTTCGCGATCCCGATCGATGTCGCCGCCAAGGTCGCCAAGTCGTTGAAGGAAACCGGTCGGGTGCGCCGTGGCTGGCTCGGCATCGTCATGCAGGAAGTCGACCGCAAGCTGGCGCAGTCCTTCGGCATGGACAAGCCGGGCGGCGCACTGCTCGCGCGTGTACTGCCGGACAGCCCCGCGCAGCAGGCCGGGCTCAAGGCCGGCGACATCATCGTCAAGTTCAACGATACCGAGATCACCACGTCGCGGACTCTGAAACCGCTGGTCGGCGACGTGACGCCGGGCGAGACGGTAACCCTGGAAGTCTTGCGCGATAACCGCCGGGTCACGGTCAAGGTCGAGGTTGGCGAACTGGCCGAGCAGGACCTCGCCGACGGCGGTGAAACGGCGCCATCCGATCCGCAGGCGCCGATCCAGCCCGACACCGGCAAGCCGCTAGGCGTCAGCGTGCAAACCCTCAGCGATGTCGAGCGGCGCAGCGAAAAGGTCGTCTCCGGTGGCGTGCGCGCGATCGCCGTCGATGCCGGTCCGGGTCGTGATGCCGGCCTGCTGGTCGGTGATGTGATCCTGTCGATCGCCGGCCAGGAAATCGACAGCAGCGAGCGCTATGCCCAGGTTGCCGAACGCCTGACGCCGGGCCAGACCGTGCCGTTGCTGGTGCAGCGCCAAGGCGCGCCGCTGTTTCTGGCGCTCGCGGTGCCGGTGAAGTAAGGGACGGGTACATCGATGGCGCTGACCTTGTTGAGTCGCGAGGGCTGCGGGCTCTGCGAGGAGTTCGTCGAGGCATTCGCGGCAGCGTTTCCAGCACTGCTGCCGGCGCTGGCGATTGCCGATGTCGACAGCCGCCCGGGCTGGCAGGGCCGCTACGGCCTGGTGATTCCGGTGCTGCTCGACGACGAGGGCACGGCGATCTGCACGACGCATTTCGACGCTGCCGCATTCAGCGCCTGGCTGGCTGAGTCGGCCGAACGGGTGGGGCCATGATCGTCCGTCCACGTCCCCACTGGTTCCGGATGCTGTTCATCTGGCGCGGTTCGGTGCTGCGCAAGCTGGTACCGCGGCTGGCGATCATCGGCGGGCTCGGCGTGTTCGCGCAGCTGCTGCATGTGGCGGTCGATGCCGATCTTCTCAAGCGCATCGAGCTGAGCCTGCAACCGTTCACCCTGCTGGGCCTAGCGCTGGCGATCTTCCTCGGCTTTCGCATCAACGTCAGCCACGAGCGCTACTGGGACGCGCGCAAGCTCTGGGGCTCGACGATGAACGCCTCGCGAGCATTGGCCCGGCAGGCACTGACCTTGACCGAGTGGGCGCCGAAGTCGGCCGAGGCGCAGCGCTTCGTGCGCACCTTGATCGCCCACGCCCACGCCTTCCGCCATCAGTTGCGCGGCACCGACGCGACAGCCGAAATGACACGCCTGCTCGCCGCCGAAGACGCGCCACGGGTGCTCGCCGCGCGCTGGAAGCCGACCGTGATCCAGCAGCTGCTCGGCGACCAACTGCACGCGGCGCGGCGCGACGGCAGCCTGCCGGACATCCTGTCGGCGTCGATGGAGCAGAACTTCGGCACGCTTGGTGATGCTGTCGGCGGCTGCGAACGGATCGCCGGCACGCCGATTCCGCTGACCTTCTCGGTCATGGTTCACCGCACCATCTACTTCTACTGCACGCTGCTGCCGTTCGCGCTGGTCGGCACCATCGGCTGGTACACGCCGGTCTTCGGCGTGTTCGTCGCCTACACCTTCATGGCTCTGGAAGCGATCGCCGAGGAACTGGAATCGCCGTTCGGCTTCGACGACAACGACCTGGCGTTGGAGGCGATCTGCGACAACATCGAAGCGTCGCTGCTGGAAATGCTCGGCGAGCCGCTGCCGCCGCAGAAGCCGGTGCCCAGGGATTTCGTGCTGCATTGAAGGGTGTCGGTCCGCTCGGTGGTGGATGAGTCGGGGTCTCTAGACTGGCCGCGACGGAGCCTCTGCCCGTCACGGCCGCAGATGCCGATATCGTTCCGGCTCCCGAGTCGACCCTGACTGTTTGAGGACCGTGCTGATGTCGCCGACGACGATGGCGAAATTGCCGTCGGCCGAGCTTGCCAAGGCCCTTGTCCCCACGAGCGCAAGCATTGCTGGACGCTGAACGGCTTCGTTTCCGACGGCACAAGCCAGCGCTCCGGCTCCCAGTCCGGACATTCGAGCCGTGGAAACGCTCACAGCGCCTGCGTCGGCTGCGTTTGCCACGGACGTTCCCTGTCACCAGTTGTCGGCTGTCGCAGCGGCTTTTCCGATCTTGCGTTCCGTTCCCATGGCCGCCGGGACGGAAAATTTGAGCCGACGCTAGCGGCGCCATTCTCGCCATCGCCTTGGCCGTCAAGCCGCGCAGGGGCTGGGGCGGGGCCGGAGAAGCGTTGCCGCCGACGCCGCCCCGGTATACTCGCGCAAATTTTCACCGCCCCGACCATGTCGCAGCCCGCTCCCCGCGTTCCGCAAGCCCAGATCCGCAACTTTTCGATCATTGCCCATATCGACCACGGCAAGTCGACCTTGGCGGATCGCATCATCCAGATCTGCGGCGGCCTCGAAGAGCGCGAGATGCAGGCACAGGTGCTCGACAACAACCCGATCGAGCGCGAGCGCGGCATCACCATCAAGGCGCAGGCCGTTTCGCTGAACTACAAGGCGAAGGACGGACTGACCTATCAGCTGAACTTCATCGACACGCCGGGCCACGTCGATTTCTCCTATGAAGTCAGCCGCTCGCTGGCTGCCTGCGAAGGCGCGCTGCTGGTCGTCGATGCCTCTCAGGGTGTCGAGGCGCAATCGGTTGCCAACTGTTACACGGCCCTCGAGCAGAAGCTCGAAGTGATGCCGATCCTCAACAAGATCGACCTGCAGAACGCCGAGCCGGAGCGCGTCTGCCAGGAGATCGAGGACATCATCGGCATCGAGGCCACCGACGCGCTGCGCATCTCGGCCAAGACCGGCCTCGGTGTGATCGACGTGCTCGAAGCGCTGGTCGAGCGCCTGCCGGCGCCGAAGGGCACGGTCGACGCGCCGCTGCAGGCGCTGATCGTCGATTCCTGGTTCGACCCGTATCTGGGCGTGGTGTCGCTGGTCCGCGTGGTCAACGGCCGCATCCAGAAGGGCCAGAAGATCCGCGTGATCTCGACCGGCAAGGACTATGAAGTGACCATGCTCGGCGTCCACTCGCCGAAGCGGGTGCTGCGCGATTCGCTGGAGACCGGCGAAGTCGGCTTCATCGTCGCCGGCATCAAGGACATTTTCGGCGCGCCGGTCGGCGACACCCTGACCGAAGCCAGCCGCGCCTCGGTCGATCAGCTGCCCGGTTTCCGCCAGGTCCAGCCGCGCGTGTTCGCCGGCATGTTCCCGGTCGATGCCGATGACTTCGAGGACTTCCGCGAATCGCTGCAGAAGCTGCGCCTGAACGATTCCGCGTTGCAGTTCGAGCCGGAGAATTCCTCGGCGCTCGGCTTCGGCTTCCGCATCGGCTTCCTCGGCATGCTGCACATGGAGATCGTTCAGGAGCGCCTGGAGCGCGAGTACAACCTGAACCTGATCACCACCGCGCCGAGCGTGGTCTACGAGATCGAACTGGCCAACGGCGACATCAAGAAGATCGACAACCCGTCCGACCTGCCGGATTCCGGTGCCTACAAGGATGTCCGCGAGCCGATCATCCTGTGCCGCCTGCTGATGCCGCAGACCTATGTCGGCTCGGTGATGCAGCTGTGCATGGAGAAACGCGGCGTGCAGAAGAACCTGCGCTACCACGGCAATCAGGTGCAGCTCGAGGTCGAGATGCCGCTGGCCGAAGTGGTGCTCGATTTCTTCGATCGCCTGAAGTCGGTCAGCCGCGGCTTTGCCTCGTTCGAATACGAATTCCTGCGCTTTCAGACCGCGCCGCTGGTCAAGCTCGACGTGCTGGTCAACGGTGACAAGGTCGATGCGCTGGCCACCATCGTCCACCGCAACGACGCCGAGGCGCGCGGTCGCGATCTCTGCGAGCGGATGAAGGACGTGATCCACCGGCAGATGTTCGACGTCGCGATCCAGGCGGCGATCGGCGCCAAGATCATCGCCCGCTCGACGGTCAAGGCGATCCGCAAGAACGTGCTCGCCAAGTGTTACGGCGGCGATATCAGCCGCAAGAAGAAGCTTCTGGAAAAACAGAAGGAAGGCAAGAAGCGCATGAAGCAGGTTGGCTCCGTGGAAATTCCGCAGGAAGCCTTCCTCGCCGTGCTTGGCGTCGACCGCCGCAGCTGATCGTTCCCGCAGACGCCATTACCGGTCGCTGCATCCTGAGTCGTCATCGTTCACCCCGGGCCCGTCCTCCATGAGCTTCACCGTGATGTTCAACCTGATCCTGACGGTGCTGACCGTTTTCACTGGCCTCGTCTGGGCCTGGGACCGTTTCAGCGCTGCCCCGAAGCGGGTCCGGCGCACGGCCGAAACCGGCCTGCCGCAGAAACAGGGTGCGCTCGCCGAATTCTTCGGCGGCCTGTTCCCGGTGATCGCGACGGTGTTCGTTGTCCGTTCCTTCCTCTACGAGCCGTTCCGGATCCCCAGCGGCTCGATGATCCCGACCTTGCACGTCGGCGATTTCATCCTGGTCAACAAGTTCGCCTACGGGCTGCGCTGCCCGGTCGGCAGCTGCAAGATCGCCGACTTCGGCGGCCCAGCGCGTGGCGATGTCGTGGTCTTCATCTACCCGGCCACCGATTCCCGCGACCCGAACTACGGCAACGATTTCATCAAGCGCCTGATCGGCATGCCCGGCGATCGCGTGCAGTACGCCAACAAGCGCCTGACCGTGAACGGCATCGAAGCACCGCTGCGCGAAGCTACGAACCAGAACGATGCGCGAGTCGGCGAAGTGCGCGCCCACGAAACGTTCGGGCCGGTCGAACACGACATCCTGATCCGCCCGGATCGCATCTCCGATCCATTCAGCTGCCCGTTCGTGCAGCCCAACGGCGACAACTTCGATTTCACCGTGCCGGCCGGTCACTATTTCATGATGGGCGACAACCGCGATGGCTCCAACGACAGCCGCTGCTGGGGTACCGTTCCGGAAGCAAACCTGAAAGGACGCGCCGACCTGATCTGGATGAGCTGGGATCATGCTGCGGTTCGTCCGGTGCTGTCGCGCATCGGCACCGTGATCCGCTGAGGAGGCGGCTCGGGGCGATGGTCGCAGGCACGACTGCAACGGAGGATCGGTCATGAATCTGCGCAAGGCACAACGCGGGCTGACGCTGTGGAGCGGCCTGTACCTGTTCGGCAGCATCGCCTTCATCGCGCTCTGCGGCATCAAGATCGGGCCGCTGTACCTGAACGAGTTCCAGGTCAACCGCGCGGTGCGCGACGTCGCCGCAGAGTCGTCGGTGGTCGGCGGCGATGTCGATGTCGCCGCCGTGCGCGCGGCGCTGCAGCGGCGGTGGGATATCGACTATCTCAGCCAGATCGAGCCGCGCGACATCAAGGTGGTGCGCACCACCGGTGGCCTGTTCCTGAGCTACGACTACGATGCCGAAGTGCCGCTGTTCGGCAACATCATCGTGGTTGCCAACTTCAAGGCGGATATTCCCCTGCGCTCGGTGCCCGGCGGTTGAGCGCCAAGAATCTGGAACAGGTCGGGCGCGCCCGCCTGTGCAAGGCGCTCGGCCACGAGTTTCGCGATCCGACCCTGCTGACGCGGGCGCTGACTCATCGCAGCTTCGGTGACGAGCACAACGAGCGCCTGGAATTCCTCGGCGACTCGCTGCTGAATTTCGCGATCGCCGCGGAAATCTTCCGCCTGCGGCCCAAGGCCCCAGAGGGAGACCTGTCACGGCTGCGCGCCAGCGTCGTCCGCGAGGAAACCCTGGCCACTGCTGCCCGACGCCTGCCGCTGCCCGACGTCATCAGGCTGGGCACCGGCGAACTGCGCAGCGGTGGCTTCCGGCGTGACTCGACCCTGGCCGATGTCTTCGAGGCGCTGATCGGTGCGGTCTATCTCGACGCCGGCGCCGATACCGCGACGGCGCTGTGCCTGCGCCTGCTGGCGCCGGAACTCGCCGCCTTGCCGGAAGCCGGCTCGCTGAAGGACTACAAGACCCGGCTGCAGGAAGTGCTGCAGGCGGAATCCCGGCCGCTGCCGGAATACAGCGTGCTCAGCGAGGACGGCCCGGCGCATCGCCGCCACTTCGCGGTGCGTTGCCTGCTGCCGGACTCCGGGCAGATCATGGAAGCGGAAGCGCACTCCCGGCGGATCGCCGAACAACGGGCGGCCAGCATGATGCTGGACGCGATCACCTCGAAGGAAAAGAAACATGCGTAGCGGAATCGTGGCAATCGTCGGTCGGCCGAACGTCGGCAAGTCCTCCCTGCTCAATGCCCTGGTCGGCCAGAAGGTGTCGATCACCGCGCCGAAGCCGCAGACCACGCGCCACCGCATCCAGGGCGTGCTGCATGGCGACAACGCCCAGGTGGTGTTCGTTGACACGCCGGGCATGCACCGCGCCGCCAAGAAGGCCCTGAACAAGGCGATGAACGACGCCGCCAGCAACAGCCTGCATGACATCGATCTCGCGCTGTTCGTGATCGAGGCCGGCCGCTGGACCGACGAGGACGACGCCGTGCTGGAGCGGCTGAAGTCGGTCAAGGCGCCGGTGGCGCTGGTGATCAACAAGGTCGACAAATTCAGCGACAAGAACGACCTGCTGCCGCTGATGGAAAGGCTTGGCGGCTTGCGAGAATGGGCGTTCGTGATGCCGCTGTCGGCGCTGAAGGGCGCCAACGTCAACGTGCTGGCCAAGCAGCTGATGGAGCGGATGCCGGACGGCCCGCCGCTGTACCCGGAAGGCCAGGTGGTCGGCCATGACCTCGGCTTCACGATCTCCGAGATGGTCCGCGAAAAGCTGATGCGCTCGCTGGCCCAGGAACTGCCTTACGCGCTGACCGTGGAGACCGAAGCGGTCGAGCGCGAAGGCGGTCTGCTGAAGGCTTCGGCGATCATCTGGGTCGAGCGCGATGGTCAGAAGAAGATCGTCATCGGCGAGAACGGCGAGATGCTCAAGCGGGTTGGCACCGCCGCCCGCCGCGAGCTGGAGGCGATGACCGGCGGCAAGGTGTTCCTGAAGCTCTGGGTCCGGGTCAAGGAAGGCTGGACCGACGATCCGAAGGCGCTCAGCCGCTTCGGCTACGAAGGCGGCTAGCCCTCGCTCTGGGCCGAGCAGCAACCGTGTCCAGCGCCCGCATCGAGCTGCAGCCGGCCTGGCTGCTGTCGCAAAAGCCCTATCGCGAAACCAGCGAACTGCTGGAAGTACTGACTCCGCAGCACGGCCGGGTCGGCCTTGTCGCCCGCGGCCTGCGTGGACCCCGGGCCAAGCAGCGCGGTCTGGTCTGCCTGTTCCGGCCGTTGCTGCTGTCCTGGCTGGAAAAGGGCGAGCTCGGCACGATGACGGCGGCGGAAAGCGGTGGCGCGGAAGTGCAATTGCTCGGCGAGCGTCTGTTCCACGGCTGGTATCTGAACGAGCTGCTGCTTAGGCTGCTCGGCCGCCATGATCCGCACCCGGCGCTATACAGCGCCTATACCGACACCCTGCAGGCGCTGACCGGCAGTGCTCACGAGGCCGAAGCGGCGCTGCGTCTGTTCGAGCTGCGCGCGCTCGAAGAACTGGGCTACGGCTTGCCGCTGTCCGATGCCTTCGATGAGGCCGGCCACTACCGTTACCTCGGCGACAGCGGTTTCGTCGCCTGCGCCCAAGGCACGCGCGGTGCGCTGGCCGGGGCCAGTCTGAATGCGCTGCGCATCGGCCGGCTCGACGGCCGTCCCGCGCTTGATGACGCGCGTCGCCTGCTGCGCGCGGCGCTCGAACCGCAGGTCCCGTACGAGACCTTGCGCACCCCGCAGCTGTTGCGCGCGATGCGGGCGTTCGGAGATGCCAGTAGATTCCGCAGGTTTTAAGAGAGCGGACTTTCGTGCCGCTGCTGGCAGAGCCAGCGAACGGAAGAATCCAAGAAAAATCCAATAGCCGACAGTCGAGAAGGGGATCCCAGAATTGAACGCGTCCGTAGCAACGCCGTCGCCCGGCCAAGGGCATCCTGCTGGCAGCTTCCGCCTCACCACCATCGCCGCCGCTGCGCTCGGTCTTTTCATCACGGGGTCGGCGAACGCCGCCTTCACTTCGCCGATCACCGACTATGGTGTCAACGGCGTGGCGACGTTCTCGGCCGGAGACGGCTTTAGCCTTCCGGGTTCGCAGACCGGTGGCCTGGCGGCATCGGCGACCACCGACAGCAGTGGCAGGATCTACATCCTGTATCGGGCCTTGCCGCCGTCGGCCGGTGAAAGCGAAAGCCACATCTACCTGATACGCCTCGATGCGAGCGGTGTTCTGGATGGCAGCTTCCCGCGACTCGATCTCGGCCTGACCAGTGCTTCTGGCGGTGCTGTCGCCCTGGCGCTGGATGAGGGAAGGGCGCGGCTCTATCTGGTCCGGTTGCCGTTGCCGGCGGATAGCAGGGCGTTTTCCTTCACCGTCTCGGCGCTCCACTTCAATGGTTCCGCCGACACCGACTTCGGCGATAGCGGGACGCTCACGATCGGCACCGATACCGCCGGCCCCTCGTTCGACAAGCGCCCGGGCTTCGCCGCCAGTGTCGACGGCAGCGGACGTCTCGTGCTGGCGGGCGCCTTCGTGTACCCGACAGAGAGCCCGGGTGAGCCCGCACCGCCGCTGCTCAGCAACAGGCGCGTGATCACCTATGCGATCACGCCCGCTGGGGTACTCGACGAGGCCTTCAACGGCTCCGGCATGAAGGTTCAGTCCTTGCCGGCAACACCGCCTCTGCTTTCCTCGGCCAGCTTCGGGGTGGCAAGCGGTCTCGACGGACGAATCTTGAGCTTCGGTGCCGGTCTTGTTGATGGTCAGCGTTACGTCGGCGTCAGCTTCAGCGATCTGATCGATGGCATCACCGATACCGCATTCAATGGCAACGGTCAGAGGGTATTCGACCTCGCCACCAACGAGACCCCGCCGACCGGTCAGTCGAACCTGACGCAATTGCTGTTCAGCCGGGTGCTTGCCGATGGCACCTCACAGTTTGTCGGTCTCACCGGCCGAATCGATCAGACCACGTTCAACTACGACACCAGTTCCCTGTCCCTGCTCGGCATCCAGCTGACCCGGAGCGGTCAGTTCGATGCCAGTTTCAGCGGTGATGGCGTAGAAATGGCTCCGGCAGGCCTGCTCCGCTCTCCGCCTACCGGGCTGTTCGCCGACGGCAGCATTGCGGCGGTATTCCGAGCCAGCGATGCCGTCGGCGAGAACAGGATTTCGGTGCGCGTGCTCGAAGGTTTCAGTGGTACGCCTGGCGACGGTGGATCGACCACCGGCGGGACTAGCGGCGGAACCACCACCGGGGGCACCACGACCGGTGGCGACACGACCGGTGGAAGCACGACGGGTGGCACGACCAGCGGCGGAGCTACTGCTGGCGGGACTACCGGAGGGGGCACGACGACGGGTGGAACGACCACCAGCGGAACGACTACCGGTGGCGCCACGACCGGCGGAACCGCCGGAGGAAGCACGACGGGGGGCACCACAACCGGCGGAACGACCAGCGGTGGAGCTACCGCCGGCGGGACTGCCGGAGGAAGCACGACTGGTGGTACGACAACGGGTGGCGCTGCTGACGGCAGTACGCCGAGCACTGGTGGTGGCTCGTTCGGTTTCCTCAACCTGCTGGGCTTGACCATCGGCGGGCTATTGCGCCGTCGGCGCGGTCGTTCCGTGGTGCGCAGGGCCTGATCCAGGCACGGCATCGCGCCAGCCCGATTGTGGCGGGCGCGATGCCGCTAAGCTGGGCCCAGGTTCCCGACGATCTCCTGGCCTGTCCCGTGACCTCCTTCTCCGAACTGCTGCAGCAAGGCTCCAGCAACCTGTGGCTGTTCATCCCCAGCGCCCTGCTGCTCGGCGCGCTGCACGGCCTGGAGCCGGGGCACTCGAAGACGATGATGGCGGCGTTCATCGTCGCCATTCGCGGCACGGTCGGGCAGGCGGCGCTGCTAGGCGTGTCGGCCGCGGCCTCGCACACCCTGGTGGTCTGGATCGTCGCGCTGGTCGGCATGCACTACGGCGCGCAGATCGACAGCGAGCGCACCGAGGCCTGGTTCCAGCTCGCTTCCGGGGCCCTGATCGTCGCCATCGCCCTCTGGATGCTGCTGCGCATCCACGACCAGCAGGCGCCGACGGCCGATGCCGATCACGACCACGCGCACGCTCATGACCAAGGCGACGAGCACCTCCATACGCACGACGACGCCCACGCACGCGCCCACGCCGCCGACATCGAGCGGCGCTTTGGCAACCGCCGGCCGAGCACCGGCCAGATCGTCGCCTTCGGCCTGACCGGCGGCCTGGTGCCGTGCCCGGCCTCGATCACCGTATTGCTGCTCTGCCTGCAGCTGAAGCGGTACACGCTGGGCCTGACCCTGGTGCTCGGCTTCAGCGTCGGCCTGGCCCTGGTGATGGTGCTCAGCGGTGTACTGGCGGCGCTGAGCCTGCGCGCTGCGGCCAATCGCTTCGGCGGCTTCGGCGGCGGCCTCGGGGTCTGGGCGCGCCGCGCACCCTATCTGTCCAGCGCCCTGATCATCGTCATTGGCCTGGTCAGCATCCAGCTCGGCTGGGACGGACTGCAGCGGAGTTGAGCCGACGGGGCGGCGACATAATCGCCACCGCCTCGCCTGCCACGAACTATCTGCGCAACACTGCTGAGCCACCGCCGGCAACCGGCATTTCATAGTCGCCGAGCGGAGCGAAGTCGTAGAACCGAGCCCTGGCCACATATGGCGTTGCGTCCGTGACCGGGTTGTCTAGATCGCCTAGCTGCATCAGTTGCAACCAGAAGCGGCGATTGTTGTCACCGCTGGACAGTGGGATCAGTGTCCTTTGATCGAGGAGTAGGCAATCAGGACCGACGCTGTCCAACGTGCAAGATGGATTGCCGTGACCGTCTCTGAAGAAATAGCGCTGAATGGTGATGGTCCCGTCTGCCCTTACTTCCCAGGCCCGCTGCGATATAACGAGCGCCTCTCGCATCTGCTCGCCGCTCGCCGGGTCGGTGACCAACTCATCGAAGCGGGTCTTGAATCGGCCGCCGGTCTCGAACTGGAATGCGACACCCTTCAACAACGGCGAGCCGGGACTGAAGCCACCGCCACTGGCTGCGAAATCGATGCCGACGCCGAACGCGTAATAGACCCCAGGCATGTTGCTGTCCGAGAAGGTCAGGCTATCGTCGGCGGTATAGCCGAGTTGATCGCTGATCAGTCGCCGACCGTCCGGATAACGATGGTCGGCGATACCGACCTCGGCCTTGGCAAATGGTGAGAACAGGAGCCGATAGCGGCTGAGAACGCCATTCGGCATGGTCAACCGCAGCGCGCCATCCGCTTCCACAGTCCAGGCGAAGCTGCGACCAGACGGGAGCAAGGTGCCAGAGCCGTCGACCGCGAAGCTCGCCACTTCATGAGCCAATCCGTTGCTCAATGCGGTGTCCATCGCTGGCACATCGCGAGCATCAACCGCCAGCGTGAAGGTTTGTCCGGCGATTTCGCTGGCGACGTAGGGCGTCGCCTGTTCGGCCGGGAACCAGTAGCGCCCGGCGCGATCGACGGTCACAGTGTTGAAGCGCGGATCTTCGCAGTGGCGCAGCCGCGTCAGCGTCCGCGTCGCACCGCTGCCGAGGCCTCGCCGGATGACGATGCTGCGCACTTCGTTGTAGCAGCTGACCTCGATCCCCAGGCCGGTATCGGGGTCGTTGAAGGGTAACGCCACTGGAGCATCGTTGAACACAGGCTCGAAGCTGATCGCGAGATTGCGATCTGCGTCGACGATCCAGCGCAGAGAGGTGACGCTGCCCAGGCTCGACAGATAAGTGCCCGAGCCATCGGCAGCGAACTCGAAGCCATCGATGTTGCCGGCAAAGTCCGCATAGCGAAATTCCGGGGCCCGAGTACCAGCGATCGGCAGGTACAGTGTCGACGGCAGCGCATCGGCGCTCAAGCCTGGGGTCAGCGCCGGATCGGTATCGACCGCAGCGCGGGCCGCGACAAAGCTGGCATCGTTGGCCTCGGAACGGGCAGTCGCGAGAAAGGCGTCGCGGGTCGCCGCATCGTCAATCAGGTCCAGCGTGTCGACGACACCGGAAGGCAGCGCGTAGCTTCCATCGACGACCAGACGAATCACGGTCGCCAGTTCCAGCAGTTGGTCCTGGTCCAGTGTCTGCCGAGCACGCGCGAGCGTATTGGCATCGATGGGTTCGCTGCCGCCGTTGGCCTCGATGATCAGCACGGTTTCGGCTGTCGACACGTTGGTGACGTTGACGTTGAAGTTTTCTCCGGCGGTCAGTCGAAGATCCCCCGCCTGCGCGACCAAGACTTCGAATGGGCCGACGAGGCTGCGGAAGCGGACCTGCGGATCGGCAGTCGAACCCACTGCCTCAATACTGACGAAGTCGGCAGTCGCGGTCGGTGGAATCGTCGCCGTGATCGAGTAATGGCCGGTGCCGTCGGCAGCGCCGGTGAAACTGCGCGAGCCGACTCGTACGGTCACGGCTGCACTGGCGACCGGGCTGTCGACGACTTGCCCCTCGAACGTCAGCGTCGCGTCCGGTGGCGGCGTCACCACCAGGCTGCTGCTGATGCTGGAGTTGCCGGCGGCATTCGTGCAGGTCAGCGTGTAAGTGAGCGTACCAGCGCTGGCTGGCGAGACGGTTTCGCTGCCGCTGATGGGACGGCTGCCGCTCCAGGCGCCGCTGGCGGAGCACCCGGTCGCGCCGTTGGCCTCCCAGGTCAGACTGGCCGAGTTCCCGACCGCAATCGTCACCGGCGCGACCGATAGGCTGATGATGGGGCGGTCGCCGTTTCCACTGCCTCCGCCACCACACCCGCTCAATAGCGAGGCCAGCGCCAGCGGCGTCATCCAGTGTGAAGCTGGTTTCATGCTTTCTCCCGTTCTTAGATATTTGCGCCGGCGCGCCGTACGTCGCAGGCGATGGGCAACTACTGATGTGCGTCAATCGTTAGTTCTTGGTAGTACGACATCCCGCAGCCGACGCAATCTGCAACTCCAGAAGGTGGTCGGCGCAAGTGCAATGCCAAGGGGCAGAGACTGGCAAAAATCGGAGTTGCGCTTCGTGACTTGCTTCCCAGATTGCTGGGCAAGTCACGAGTTCCATGAAGGGATGTCCATCATTGTTCTTGTCACTTTTGCATCGCTGTGAGCCGGCCGGTGTAGCTGACGGATATCGATCCCATCGCCGTAAAGCTGTGTCAGATCCCCGGGATTACAATGCGCGCCACCTTTTAAGTCCTTTCGTCCATGCCTCTCCTGCGTCTCGGCGTCAACGTCGACCACATCGCCACCGTCCGTCAGGCTCGCGGCACGCCGTATCCGGACCCGGTCGAAGGCGCGCTGCTCGCAGCTGCCAGCGGTGCCGATAGCATCACCATCCATCTTCGCGAAGACCGCCGTCACATCCAGGACCACGACCTGGCGCGGCTGACGCCGATCTGCCCGGTGCCGATCAATCTGGAAATGGCGGTGACACCGGTGATGGTCGATATCGGCGTCGCGGCGCGGCCGAAGTACGTCTGCCTGGTGCCGGAGCGGCGCGAGGAGCGCACCACCGAAGGTGGTCTCGACGTTGCCGGCAACCTGCCGGCGGTGCGCGAAGCTTGCGAGCGCTTGGCGGCTGCCGGTTGCATCGTCGCGCTGTTCATCGCGGCGGATCCGCTGCAGCTCGCCGCGGCGAAGGCCAGCGGTGCACCGCAGCTGGAAATCCACACCGGTCATTACGCCGATACCAGCGGTGCCGAGCAGGCGGCCGAGCTCGCGCGCATTGCCGCCTTCGCGCGGGATGCCGCGGCAATGGGTTTCGAAGTTCACGCCGGCCACGGCTTGAACGCCTGCAACGTCGGGTCGATTGCGGCGATTCCGGAAATCGTCGAGTTGAACATCGGCCACGCAATCATCGCCCGGTCGCTGTTCGTCGGCCTGCCGGCGGCGATCGCCGAGATCCGTGCGGCGATGACCGTCGCCCGTCGCGCCGCAGCCTGATCAGCTTGCGACGACACGCGCGGTGATCTACGGCATCGGCACCGACCTGCTGCGCATCGCTCGCTGCGAGGAGCTATACGCGCGGCAGGGCCAGCGGGCGATAGACAAGCTGCTGATGCCGGAGGAGCGCGCCGCGCTGCCGCAAGCCAAGAGCGTTGGCTACGGCCTCGCCCGGGCCTTTGCGGCCAAGGAGGCCTTCGTCAAGGCGCTGGGCACTGGCTTCCACGGCGTCAGCTATCAGGATGTCGGCAGCCTGCGCGAGCCCAAGGCGCGGCCCCGGTTGATCTTCAGCACGGCGATGCAGGCCAGGCTGGCTGCACAGGGCATCACCGCCGCCCACCTTTCGTTCACCGACGAGGCCGGCATGATCGTCGCCTTCGTGGTGCTCGAATGCGGGCTGACCCCAAGCCTCGCGCTGGCCGCGCCGCCCGGCCAGTCCCCGTAAAATGCGCGCATGAACCCGATCACCCTCCCCGACACCATCGGCAACACGCCGCTGGTGCAAATCACACGTCTGCCCGGCATCGGCAACAACCGCCTGTTCCTGAAGCTGGAAGGCAACAACCCGGCTGGCTCGGTCAAGGACCGTCCCGCGTACTCGATGATCCGCCGCGCTGAAGAGCGCGGCGAGATCAAGCCCGGCGACACCTTGATCGAAGCGACCTCCGGCAACACCGGCATTGCGCTGGCGATGGCGGCGGCGATGCGCGGCTTCCGCATGGTGCTGATCATGCCGGCGCATCTGTCGGTCGAGCGGCGCGCGGTGATGAAGGCCTTCGGTGCCGAGCTGATCCTGGTGAGCAAGGAAGAGGGTATGGAAGGCGCCCGCGATCTGGCGCTGGAGATGGAGCGGCAGGGCAAGGGCAAGGTGCTGAATCAGTTCGGCAACCCGGACAACCCGCGGGCCCACTACGAAGGCACGGCCCCGGAAATCTGGACCGCGCTGAACGGCTCGCTGACTCATTTCGTCGCCACCATGGGCACCACCGGCACGATCATGGGCTGCTCGCGCTACCTCAAGGAAGTGAATCCGGCGATACAGATCGTCGGCGTGCAGCCCGACGGCGAGTCGTCGATCCCTGGCATCCGCAAGTGGCCCGAGGAGTACCTGCCGACGATCTTCGAGCGCTCGCGTGTCGATCGCATCGTCGAGGTGTCGACGCAGCAGGCCGAGGACACGATGCGCGATCTGGCGAAGATCGAAGGCGTTTTCTGCGGCCCGTCTTCGGGTGGCTCGGTGTGGACCGCGCTGCAGCTGTGCAAGGAACTCGAAGGCGCGACGATCGCCGCGATCATCTGCGACCGCGGCGACCGCTACATTTCCACCGGTGTCTTCCCCGAGTGACGCGTAAACGCAAGCCGCTGCCGGAAACCGAGTTCAGCGCAACGATCACCGACCTCGACCATGACGGCCGCGGCGTGGCCCGGGTCAACGGCAAGGTCACCTTCATCCATGGCGCGCTGCCGGGCGAGACTGTTCGCTACAAGCTGACCCGCGTCACCCGCGACATCGACGAGGCCGACGCGACGGCGATCGAGGTCGCCTCGCCGGATCGCGTGACGCCTGGTTGCGTGCACTTCGGCCTCTGCGGCGGCTGCTCGATGCAGCACCTGGCCCCGGCCGCGCAGATTGCCTTCAAGCAGCAGGCGATGCTCGAAGCGCTGCGCCGCATCGGTGGCGTGACCCCCGGCGAGGTCGCGCCGGCGGTCACTGGCCCGGTCTGGGCCTATCGTCGTCGCGCCCGGATGGGCGTGAAGCTGGTGCCGAAGAAGGGCGGGGTGCTGGTCGGTTTCCGAGAGCGCGATGCCAATGCGCTGGCCGCGCTGAACGGCTGCGAAGTCGTCGATCCGCGGCTGGGGACGAAGCTGCGCCTGCTCGGCGAGCTGTTCACGTCACTGAGCATCGCCGGCCAGATTCCCCAGATCGAGGTCTCGGCCGCCGAGCACGTCGCGGTGACCATCCGCGTGCTGGCGCTGCCCAGCGACGAGGACCGCGAAAAGCTGCTGGCCTTCGCCGCCGAGCACGATTACGACTTCTACCTGCAGCCCGGTGGTCCGGATTCGCTGGTGCCGCTGAGCGCGGTGCGGCCGCTTGCTTATTCGCCGGATGGCAGCAGTCTGAGCCTAGCTTTCCAGCCGGCCGACTTCATCCAGATCAATTCGGAAGTCAGCCAGCGCATGGTCGTGCAGGCGCTGGACTGGTTGGCACCGGCTGCCGGCGACGAAGTGCTGGAGCTGTTCGCCGGTCTGGGCAATTTCACGCTGCCGCTGGCAGCGCGCGGGGCGAAGGTGACGGCGGTCGAAGGCGAGGCGGGGTTGGTCGCCCGTGGCCGGGCCAACCTGCAGGCCAACGGCTACGACGGCCGCTTCCTGAAGGCCGATCTGTTCAAGCCCGATCCCAAGGCCGACTGGCTGAAACACCGCTACGATCTGGCGTTGATCGATCCGCCGCGCAGTGGTGCCAAGGAAATCCTGCCGATGCTGGCGGCAACCAGGGCCAGGCGGATCGTCTACGTGTCCTGTCATCCGGGTACGCTGGCGCGCGATGCCGGCGAACTGGTCAACACCTTCGGCTACCGCCTGACGCGAGCCGGGGTGCTGGACATGTTCCCGCACACGACGCACGTCGAGTCGATGGCCCTGTTCGAACACTGAGCCGCGCATCGCGCCCGTTCGCTGCAAAGAATTCCTATCCCAATGAGCATCCCGACAGCATGGCAATTGAAATCGAGCGCAAGTTTCTGGTCGTCGGCGACGACTGGCGCGCGCAGGCCACGCGGCGAGTGCCGATGCGCCAGGGCTATCTGACCGAGGACAACGGCAAGAGCTCGATCCGCGTGCGCCTGCAGGGCATCGAAGCTCGGCTGAACATCAAGGCGGCGGTGGTCGGCCGTGCCCGCGCCGAGTACGACTACGAGGTGCCGGTCAAGGACGCCCACGAGATCCTCGATACCTTGTGCGTCGGCCTGGTCGACAAGGTCCGCCACTACATCGACGTCAGAGATCCGGACGGCCAGCCGCTGACTTGGGAAATCGACGAGTTTGCCGGTGCCAACGCCGGGCTGGTGGTCGCCGAGATCGAACTGCGTCACAACGATCAGCGTTTCGACAGCCCCGCCTGGCTGGGTGCCGAGGTGACCGAGGACCGTCGCTATTACAATCACAGCCTCGCGCTGCACCCGTGGCGCGACTGGCCGGAAAACGAAGCCGGGAACGAGCCGGTCTGATCTGCCTCCGATGCCCTTGAGCCGATCGCGCCGCCGTTCCGCGTCCCAACCCTGCAGCAACCACCGCGAGCCCGCATGACTCTGGGACCGATCATGGCCGACGTTGCCGGCCTGAGCCTGACTGCCGAAGACCGCGAGGTGCTCGCGCATCCGCTGGTCGGCGGCGTGATCCTGTTCGCGCGCAACTACTCGGACCCCGAGCAGTTGCGCGCGCTGTGCAGCGAACTGCTGGCGATCAAGACGCCGCGCCTGCTGATCGCCGTCGATCACGAAGGTGGCCGGGTGCAGCGCTTCCGGGTCGGCTTCACGCGCGTGCCGGCGATGGGCACCCTGAGCCGCCTGCACGAGGAATCGCCGCTGCGCGCCGCCGAGGAAGCGCGGCAGCACGGCGAAACCATCGGTCGCGAACTGGGTTCGTACGGCATCGACCTGTGCTTCGCGCCGGTGCTCGACCGCGACTGCGGCGTGTCGACGGTGATCGGCGATCGGGCGTTCTCCGCCGATACCCAGCTGATCATCAAGTTCGCGCGCGCCTTCCGCGCCGGCCTGAACGCCGCCGGCCTGAGCGCCACCGGCAAGCACTTCCCCGGCCACGGCGCGGTGGCGGCGGACTCGCACCTGGAACTGCCGATCGACCGTCGCTCGTTCGCCGACATCGAGCAGAAGGACCTGGTGCCGTTCAAGGCGCTGATCGACGACGGCATCGAATCGCTGATGCTCGCCCACGTCCGCTACAGCGCCTACGACGACCTGCCGGCCTCGTTCTCGCGCAAGTGGATCCGTGGCCTGCTGCGCAGCGAATACAAGTACAACGGCGCGGTGTTCTGCGATGACCTGTGCATGCAGGGCGCGGTGGTGATCGGCGACATCGTCGAGCGCGCCAATGTCGCGCTGCACGCCGGCTGCGACATGCTGCCGGTCTGCAACGATCGAACCATGGTCACGAAGCTGCTCGAATCTCTGCCGGTCAAGGAACGCCGCCTGTCCAGCGCCCGGCTGAAGGCGCTCTACCGCAAACCCGGAGTGATTGCTGCATGAGCCTCACCATTGACCAGGCCCGCCAGGCGCTCGCCGAGGCCGACTGCCTGTACGACGCCGCCACTGTTTCGGCGGCCTATGACCGGCTTGCCGCGGCGATCACCGCCGAGTACGCCGACAAGAATCCGCTGATCCTCGGGGTGATGATCGGCGGCCTGGTGCCGACCGCCGAAATCATCCGCCGCCTCGATTTCCCGTTCCAGCTCGACTACCTGCACGCCACCCGCTACCGCGGCGCGACCACCGGCGGCGGCCTGATCTGGAAGCGCCAGCCACCGGCGATCCTCGACGGCCGCCACGTGCTGGTGATCGACGACATTCTCGACGAAGGCCACACCCTGGTCGCGGTCCGCAAGGCGCTGGAAGAATTCGCGCCGCTGAGCCTGAAGGTGGCGGTGCTGGTCGAAAAGCTGCACGACCGCCGTGCACCCGATGCCCACGCCGAATTCATCGGCCTGAAAGTCATCGACCGCTACATCTTCGGCTGCGGCATGGATTACCAGGAACAGTGGCGCCAGCTGCCGGCGATCTACGCGCTCAAAGACCACTGATCGACCTCTGATCGCCGCGCCGCCGGCTTCCCGCCAACACCCGTCCTTTATTGCCACGCCCATGCCGACGTCCAGCCCGCAGTTTCCGAAAGCCAAGATCGCCGTCATCGGCGGCACCGGCATGAACCAGTGGCCGGGCCTGGCGATCGTCGAGTCGCTGGTGGTCGACACGCCTTACGGATCGCCGTCGGCGCCGCTGGTCAAGGGCAGGGTTGCCGGCATCGATGCGATCTTCCTGGCTCGCCATGGCGAAGGCCACAAGATCCCGCCGCACGCGATCAACTACCGCGCCAATCTCTGGGCGCTGAAAGCCGCAGGTGTCGAGCAGGTGATCGCGATCGGCGCGGTCGGCTCGATCGCCGACTGGTTCGCGCCGGGCGATGTCGCGGTGCCGGACGATGTCATCGACTACAGCTGGGGCCGCGAGCACAGCTATTCCGACGGCCGGCCGGGCAGCGACTTGAAGCACGTCGAATTCGAGCATCCCTACGCGCCGGCGCTGCGCCGGACCTTGCTCGATGCGGCGCAGTCGGCTGCCGTCCAGGCCCACGACGGCGGCACGATGGCGGTGACCCAGGGGCCGCGCCTGGAATCGCCGGCGGAGATCCGCCGGCTGAAGCAGGACGGCTGCGCAATGGTCGGCATGACCGGCATGCCGGAAGCCGGCCTCGCCGCCGAACTGGGGCTGGCCTATGCCTGCCTCACGGTCAGCGTCAACTGGGCGCCGGGCATCGGCAGCGGCGACATCCACGGCCAGATCGAGCTGTGGGTCGCCACCAGCATGGCCAAGGTGCGGGCGATTCTCGAACAGGCGCTGCCGGTGCTCGCCGGTACCAGTCCGGCCGCCTGAGCCTCGCGGCTCCCGAGCGGGCCGCTCGAAAGGACTCTAGGTCCGCGCTTTCCCTTCGCGTCGGTTTTTCCACGCCTGGCACTGCCGGGCCGGGTTGCGGCGTCGGCATCCCGTCGCGCCGCGCGACGGGAATCCGTAACCCGTCGATCGACCAGCGATGGACGGCAGCTGAGCGACGACGAAGTGTCGGTCGCTTCGAGGCCTTGAACCTGCAGCGTCGCTACTGACTGCGGAACCTCGATTCGACACGGCGAATGCCGTCTCTGGCGTATCGGGTCCGCTATTCCGACGCGATGACCCGAGATCCTGTATGTCCTCCGAAAGCCAACACGCTGCAGCTGCTTTTGCGCCAGAAATCCGTCGCCTGCCGACGCTTCTTCCTCGTCTGCTGCTGACCATCTTGCTGGCGACCGCCGCCGCATCGGCCAGTGCGGCAGTGCCGACGCTCAGCGTCCAGGACGCGACGATGCTGGAAGGCAATGCCGGCACCAGCGCGATGCGCTTTACGGTGACGCTGAGTCCGGCGTCCGCGACTGCAGTCAGCGTCAAGGCCTGGACCACCGCCGGCAGCGCCGTCAACGGAGCCGATTTCGTCGGCGGCTCGCGGACCATCACTTTCGCCGCTGGCGAGACCAGCAAGGTGATCAATGTCGGTCTGGTCGGCGACACCGTCGTCGAGGCCGATGAAAACTTCCTTGCCACGCTCGGCAGCCCGACCGGAGGTGCAGTGATCGGCCGGGGCACGGCCACCGGCACCATCGTCAATGACGACGGCGGGCCGCCGGATACCACGCCCGATCCGTTCCAGTTCGCGCCGGTGGTCAATGCGCCGCCGCGCAGCACCCAGGACAGCCAGGCGATCACCGTCAGCGGCGTCAACGCGGCGCCGGCGATCGTGGTCGCCAACGGTAGTTACAGCATCGACGGCGGCGCCTTCGTCAGCACGCCCGGCAAGGTCGCCGCCGGTCAGAAAGTGAAAGTGCGCCAGACCGCGTCACCGACGCCGGGCGCGCGCAGCAGCGCGGTGCTCAGCATCGGCGACGTGTCGGCGCCGTTCGATGTGACCACCTCGGTGGCGCTGTCGATCGCCGATGCCTCGATCGTCGAAGGCAACAGCGGCACGCGCAATCTGAGCTTCACGGTGACCTTGTCCCCGGCCGCCAGCAGCCCGGTCACCGTCAGCTACAGCACGGCGGCCGATACCGCGAGCGTCGGCAGCGATTTCCTCGCCACCAGCGGCGTGCTGAGCTTCCCGGCCGGCAGCAGCAGCCAGACGGTCACCGTGCAGGTGGTCGGCGATACCGTGGCTGAGCCCGAGGAAACCCTGCTGGTGAGCCTGGGTGTCGCCGACGGTGCCGTGGTCGAGCGCGGCGTGGCGGTGGGTACGATCAGCAACGACGACGTGGCGCCGTCGACGCTCAGCGTCGCCGACGCCAGCATCCAGGAAGGCAACAGCGGCATCGCGGTATTGCCGTTCACGGTGACTCTGAGCCCGGCTGCGACGACCACGATCAGCGTCCGCGCCACCACCTCGAACGGTACCGCGCTGAGCGGCAGCGACTACAGCGGCGGCGCGCTGACCCTGAGCTTCGCGCCGGGGGAGACCAGCAAGGTCGTCAAGGTCGCGGTCAACGGCGATACCGTCGCCGAGCCGGATGAAATCTTCCACGCCACGCTGAGCAGCGTCAGCGGCAATGCGGTGATCGGTCGCGGCGACGCGATCGGCACCATCCGCAACGACGACGGCGATGCGGTCGCAGGCACCACGCCCGATCCGTTCAGCTTCGTACCGGTCGGCGATGCCGAACCGGGCGCCGCGGTCAGCAGCAACACGGTGATCATCAGCGGCATCAGCGATGCCGTGCCGCTGTCGGTCAGCGGCGGCCTTTACAGCCTCAACGGCGCGGCGTTCGGCAGCGCTCCGGCCAGCGTCCGCAGTGGTGACCGGGTGGCGGTGCAGCTCACCGCGTCCAGCGTCGCTGGCGAGACGCGCAGCGCGACGCTCAGCATCGGCAGCGTTCGCGCGACCTTCGCGGTGACCACCCGCGCCGCGGTCGTGGTCGGCACGCTGCGGCCGTTCCAGTTCGCGCCGCGACATACCGTCGAGCGCGGCAGCGTGCAGCGCAGTGGCGCGGTGCAGATCCGCGGCCTTGGCGGCCCGGCGCCGATCGCGGTCGAAGGCGGCCGCTACAGCATCAACGGCGCGCCGCTGACCAGTGCCGCCGGCAGCGTGCAGCCGAACGACATCGTCGAGCTCGAAGTCGTCGCCTCGGCCGCCTTCGGCAGCCGCAGCTCGGCGACCCTGGTGGTCGCCGGTTACCGGGCGCCATTCACCGTCGAGACGCTGATCGAGGATAAGACGCCAGATCGCTTCGCGTTCGCCGCCGTCGTCGGCCAGGCGCTGCGGGCCAGCGTCAGCAGCGCCGAGATCACCGTTGCCGGCCTCAATGCCCCGGCGCCGATCAGCATCAGCCGCGGCGCCTACCGCATCGATGGCGGTGCACTGACCAGTGCGCCAGGCACCGTCAGCAACGGCCGCCGGATCACCGTGGTCGCCAGCGCTGCCGACACCGCGGTGACCCTGACCATCGGCGGCATCGCCGCTGATTTCGACGTGGTCACCGCCGGTGGCGACAGCATGCCGGACAGCTTCGGCTTCGCCGCCGTCGATGGCTACCCGAACCTCGCCGCGATCAGTGCGCCGGTGACCGTCAGCGGCATCGATGTCGCCACGCCGGTGACGGTCAGTGGCGGCGCCTACAGCATCAACGACCGGCCGTTCTCCGAACTGCCCGGCGTGATCCAGCGCGGCGATCGGCTGCGGGCGATGGTCAAGGCCTCGCCGATGCGCGGCGAGACCGCCACCGTCACCGTCCGCATCGGTGGCGTCGCCGCGCCGTTCACGGTCACTGCCGCGGCGCCGGCCGACACCACGCCGGATCTGATCGCCGTCGAGGAAGTCCGCGCCGCGCCGGTCAATAGCGAAGTGATCAGCGCACCGGTCACCATCCGCGGCATCAACGTGCCGGTGTCGATCGGCGTCAGTGCTTCGTTCAGCTACAACATCAACGGCGGCGGCTACACCACGGCGCTGGGTACGGTGCGCGCCGGCGACGTGGTGCGCATGCGCCTGGCCACCGGCCTCGCCGCCGGCCGCAGCGCCACTGGTTCGCTGGCGGTCAGCAATCTGACCACCACCTGGTCGGTGCGCGCCGAAGCGGCGCCGACCCGGCCCGAGCGCTTCGCGCTGACCCCGGCATCGAGCTACGCCGGCAGCTACGTGCTGCCGGGTTCGGTGCAAACCCTGGAGCCGGTGGCGATCGTCAATCCGGACGGCCCGGCGGCGGTATCGGTGACCGGCGGCCAGTACCGCATCAACGACGGCCCTTACACCAGCGCCCCCGGCACTGTCGTCGACGGCGATCAGGTGACCGTGCGCTTCGTCGCTCCGGACAGCTACTCGACGGCGACCACGGTGACGCTGAAAGTTGCTGCTGTCAGTGCCTCGCTGAGCATGACGACGACCATCAACGCCGTAGCGGCGACGCCGGTAAGCCTGTCCGGCGCCAGCGGCCATGTCTATCGCGACGATCCGACTGTGCCGCTACGCCTGTTCGTGTTCAACCCGGCCGGCTGGCGGGCCAGCGATCGCCGCTCGGCGATCATCGATTTCAGCGGCGGCGGCTGGACGGTCGGCGGCCTGCCGGCCACCGGCGTCAAGCGCTGGGCGTCCGATCACGGCATGGTCGCGATCGCGGCGGACTACCGGGTCAACAACCGCTTCGGCACCTATGCCTATGTGGCGGCCGACGACGCGCGGCGCATCGTCAAGTGGGTGCAGGACAACGCGGCGACGCTCGGCATCGACCCGACACGCGTCGTGGTCGGCGGCAACAGCGCCGGCGGCGGCAACGCGCTGTGGACCTCGCTGAGCGATCCGCCGGTCACCACCTCCCTGAGCAACACGCCGAGCTACCGGCCGGGCGCGATCATCCTGCGTTCCGGGGTCAGCTCGACCTTGCCGGACGCCGCGCTTGCCCGCTCGCAGCAGGTCCGTTTCGGCGAGTTCCTGGACGCGATCAGCCCGGAGCCGGCGATTGATCCATCGATGCCGTCGTACCTGATCATGCACGGCGACGGCGATCTGACCTTCGCGCAGACCGCGAACCTGCGGATCTGCTCGCAGATTCGCCACAACGGCCGCGTCTGCGAATTCATCAACGAGGCGGGGCTCGGCCACGACTGGTCCAGCGACGCTGCGGCGGCCGAGGCCGCGTTCCAGCAGCAGGCGGATTTCCTCGGCCGGGTCGGCATGCTGCCGGCGATCGCGACACCCTGACGGTCGGTCATCAGGCGGCAGCCGGCCGGGTTCCGTGCAGGACTCGGCCGGCGTCGCGATGGCAACGATACGGGCAACTTTTGCCGTGGCTGCTGATCGTCATGGGAACCACCCAGGCTAGGTCAGCCGATAAGATTCACGCCGATTTCACATTGTCATTTTCCACCTTGCACGAGGAGTTGTCCGCTTGAAAAGTCAGCCGCTGTCGACCGTCCGCCCGAACCTGCCGACGGTATTCCGTGCTGCGCTGGCCAACTGGTTGATGCTGCTCGTACTGGCTGTGCCCGCCCTGGCGTTTGCGGCGGCGCCCAGCGTCAGCATCGACGACGTCTCGATCGTCGAAGGCAACAGCGGCGCCGTGGCGATGCGCTTCACTTTCACGCTGTCGGCGCCGGCGACCGAAACCGTATCGGTGCGCTTCGCGACCGCCGACGGCACCGCGATCTCCGGCGAGGATTACAGCGGCGGCGGCGGCATCAAGACCTTCGCTGCGGGTGAAACCAAGAAATCGCAGACCGTCAACATCAACGGCGACACGCTGTTCGAAGCCGACGAAACCTTCTTCGTCGACCTCAGCGCCCCGTTCGGCCTGAGCATCGCCAAGGGTCGTGGCGTCGGCACCATCGTCAATGACGATGTCGCGCCAGACACCGCGCCCGATCCCTACGCGTTCACGCCGGTGGTCGACGCCGCGATCGGCAGCGTCCAGACCAGCAACGCGATCACCGTCAGCGGCATCAACGCGGCGAGCCCGATCTCGGTGACCGGCGGCAGCTACAGCGTCAACGGCGGCGCCTTCGTGACGACCTCGGGCACGGTGACCGTCGGCCAGACGGTGCAGCTGCGCCAGACCGCTGCGGCCAGCCCCGGCACCACGACCAGCGCGGTGCTGAGCATCGGCGGCGTGTCGGCGTCGTATGACGTCAGCACGGCGCTGGCCGGGTTGTCGATCGCCGACACCTCGGTCGTCGAGGGCAACGGCGGCACACGCAACCTGAGCTTCGTGGTGACGCTGTCGCCGGTGGCGCCGACGCCGGTGACCGTGGCCTACACAACGGTCAACGGCACGGCGATCGCCGCCAGCGACTATCTGGCGACCAGCGGCACGCTGACGTTCCCGGCCGGCAGCGGCAGCCAGAGCATCGACGTGGTGGTGCTCGGCGATACCGAGTTCGAGCCGGACGAAACCCTGCTGGTCAAGCTGTCGGGCGCCAGCAATGCGACTCTTGGCCGGGCTCAGGCGACCGGCACCATCGTCAACGACGAGCCGGCAACGCCGACCCTGAGCGTTGCCGACGCCTCCCTGCCCGAAGGCAACAGCGGCACCGTCAACCTGCCGTTCGTGGTCACCCTCAGTCCGGTGGCGGCGACCACGGTGACGGTGCGGGCGACGACCTCGAACGGCACGGCGATCGCCGGTTCGGATTACAACGGCGGCGCGCTGACGGTGACGTTCGCGCCGGGCGAGACTTCGAAAGCGGTTAATGTCGGCGTCCGCAGCGACACCGCCGTCGAGCCGGACGAAACCTTCTTTGCCATCTTGAGCAGCCCGACCGGCGGCGCGGTCATCGGCCGCGCCCAGGCCACCGGCACCATCATCAACGACGACGGCGTGGCACCGCCGGCGGACACCACGCCGGACCCGTTCAGCTTCACGTCGGTGAGTGGCGTGGCGGTCGGCAGCGTCCAGACCAGCGCTCCGGTGACCATCACCGGCATCAATGCGCCGACGCCGATCTCGGTGGCCGGCGGCCTGTACTCGGTCAACGGCGGCGCGTTCACCGGCGACCCGGGCCAGGTCACGGCCGGCAGCACGGTCAGCGTCCAGCTGATCGCGCCGTACACGGCGTCGACCAGCGCCTCGGCGACGCTGAACGTCGGCGGCTACAGCGCGCCGTTCACGGTCAACACCGCGTCGCTGGTCAACGACACGACGCCCGATCCGTTCGCCTTCGAGCCGGTCGCCGGCGTCGAGCCGGGTGTCACCGTCAACAGCGCGGCGGCGACCATCAGCGGCATCGACGCGGACGCGCCTATCTCGGTATCCGGCGGCCTATACAGCATCAACGGCGGCCCGTACGCGAGCGGCGCCGCGGTGGTCCGCGGCGGTGACCGAGTGTCGCTGCAGGTCATCGCGTCCAGCGGCTATCTGGAGACTCGCGAAGCCGTGGCGACCATCGGCGGCGTGGTCGGCCGCTTCGCGGTCACCACCCGGGCCTTCGTGCTCGACGACAGCCCGAACCCGTTCCGCTTCCCGGCCCGCTACAGCGTCGACCGCGGCAGCCTGCAGCGCAGCGCGGCGGTGCCGATCCGCGGCATCAACGGCGCGGTGCCGATCTCGATCAGCGGCGGCCGCTACAGCATCAACGGCGGCGCCTACACGACGGCGATCGGCGTGGTGAATCCCAACGACATCGTCGAAGTCGACGTGGTCGCCGCCGACAGTTTCCGCAGCACCACGTCGGCACAGCTGACGGTCGGGGCGTTCAGCACCGCGTTCGCGGTCGAGACGCCGGTCGAAGACACCCGGCCGATGCCGTTCGAGTTCGCGGCCATGGTTGGCGCCGCACCGCTGGCCGGCGTCGCCAGCAACGAGATCGTGGTCCGTGGCATCAACTCGCTGGCGCCGATCACGGTGTCGGGCGGCGCCTACCGGATCGACGGCGCTCCGCCGGCTTCCGAGCCGGGCGTGGTCGGCAACGGCAGCCGGGTGACGGTGCTCGGCATCGCCGCCAACGAAGCGGCGGTGCCGAGCGTCGTGACCTTGAGCATCGGCGGCGTCAGTGCCGACTTCAGCATCGTCACCGCCGGCAGCGGCGACGCCTCGCCGGATCCGTTCAGCTTCGCCAATGGCGAAGGCTTCCCGCTGCTCGCGACGATCAGCGAGCCGGTGACCATCACCGGCATCGACGTGCCGACACTGGTGACGGTGTCCGGCGGCAGCTACAGCCTCAACGGCCGTCCGTTCACCGAGCTCGCCGGCATCGCGCGGCGCGGCGACACGCTACGCCTGATGGTGACGCCGAAGCCGATGCTCGGCGACAGTGCGGTCGCCACGATCACGGTCGGCGATTTCACCACCACCCGCTCGGTGGCCACGGCGGCGCCGCAGGACACGATTCCGGATTCGATCCAGTTCGAGGATTCCCGCTCGACGCCGATCAACAGCGTGCTGCTCAGCGAGCCGATCGTGGTCAAGGGCGTCAACGTGCCGGTGCCGGTGTCGGTCAGCGACGGCGCCACCTACAGCATCAACGACGGCCCGTTCGTCGCCGGCACCAGCATGGTCCGCTGGGGCGACGTGATCCGGGTCAAGGTGGTGACCGGCCCGACCTACAACCTGAACTATCCGGTGTCGCTGACCCTGAGCAACCTGAGCGTCGCCTGGAGCGTACGCAGCATCGCGTCGCCGACGCGGCCGGAACGCTTCACCCTGGCGGCGTCGTCGATCTACTCCGGCGGCCTGGTGCTGCCGGGTTCGGTGCAGACCCTGCAGCCGGTGGCGATCATCAACCCGAACGGCACGGTGCCGATCACCGTCACCGGCGGCAGTTACAGCATCAACGGTGCGCCGTACACCGCGGCCCCGGGCACGGTCGTCGGCGGCGACCAGGTGACGGTGCGGATGGTGATGCCGGACAGCTTCGACAGCACGGCGACGGTGACGCTGAAAGTCGCCAACGTCAGCTCCTCGCTGAGTCTGACGACGACCATCGACCCGGCCTCGGTGACGCCGGAAACCTTGTCCGGCGCCAGCGAGAGCGTGGTCTATCGCGACGATCCGACCGTGCCGCTGCGCCTGTTCGTGTTCAAGCCGCCAGGCTGGAAGGCCAGTGACCGGCGTTCCGGCTACATCGATTTCAGTGGCGGCGGCTGGGCCCGCGGCGGCCTGCCGTCGACCCGGCCGCGGCGCTGGGCCACCGACTACGGAATGATCGGCATCTCGCCGGACACCCGCGTCAACGACCGCTTCGGCACCTATGCCTATGTGGCCGCCGACGATGCGCGGCTGGTGCTGCGCTGGGTGCAGGAACACGCCGACGAACTCGGCGTCGACCCGACTCGCGTCGTGGTGACCGGCAGCAGCTCGGGCGGCGGCAACGCCGTCTGGGCCTCGTTGCTGGAGCCGCCGGTGACCACCGCGTCGAGCAGCGCGCCGCTGTTCCGCCCTGGTGCGGTGGTGCTGAAGTCGGGTGTCAGCTCGACCACGCCCGATGCCCGCATCGCCCGCGCCCAGCGCGTGCGCTTCGGCGAGTTCGCCGACGCCATCAGCCCGGATCGGGACATCGATCCGGCGACGCCGCCGTACCTGATCATGCATGCCGATGGCGACCTGGTGTTCGCCGAGACCGCCAACCTCAAGCTGTGCTCGCTGGTGCGTGCGCTCGGCAAGGTTTGCGAGTTCAAGAACAAGGCGGGTGTCGGCCACACCTGGCCGGACGATCCGGTGCTGGCCGAGGCTGCGGTGCCCGAGCAGGTCGATTTCTTCTATCAGGTCGGCATGCTGCCGGCGCAGCAGGCGGCGCCCTGAGTTTTCGCCGGCCGGCCCGCGGAGACTTCGGTTTCCGTGGGCTGGTTGGTGTGCCGCAAGCGTCATCTGCGGCTTTGCGCCGGCCATCGGCCGTGCTGCGTTGCGGCCCGTCGCCAGCCCTGCCATGTCACCGGCATAGCGCGGATAATCGTCGGCTAGCGCCAGCCGGCGTCGGTCGTCTTCCACCAATTTCGATGAGTGTTCCCGCCGTCCTTCGCCTGATCCGCTCCGCTGTCTCCCTGGCCTTGCTGGCGCCGCTGCTGGCGACTGCGGTGCCGGTGCTGATCGTCGACGCTGTCAGCGGCGAAGTCAGCAGCGAACGGCTCGGTGTCGCGCGGCAGCTGGTGCCGGGCGATGTCGTCGCCGAGCGCGACGTGCTGCGCACCGTCGGTGATGCGCGCCTGAGCCTGCGTTTCGGCGGCGAAGGCCTGCTCGAACTCGGGCCGGATGCAGCGCTGGCGATCGAGAAACTGCCGGCCGATGCCGAGGCCGCCGACCTGCGCAGCCTGCTCAGCCTGTGGAGCGGCTATCTGCGCGTGCTCTGGGTGCTGCCGGCGCAGCGGCCGAGCTGGCCGTTCTACCTGTACTTTGGCGGCCAGCGTTCGGCGCTGGTGCCCGGCGAATACTTCTTCGAACGGCGCGGCGAGGCTATCCGCAGCTGCGTGGCCAGCGGTCGGCTGACGGTCACCGCGATCGCCGGCAACGGCGTCGAGCAGCTGCGCGCCGGTACCTGCTACGACCTGCAAGTTGCCGACACCGCTCGCCGCCAGGTGCGCAACGCCGAGAATTGGGACGCGGTGCGTCGCGAGTACACGACTCGGCCGACCGGCAAGCCGCCAGCCGTCGAGCCGCCGGTGGTGCTGGCGCGGCAGCCGGTGCCGGCGGCGAGCGCGCCCGTGCCGACAACGCCGCCGCCCGGTCCGCCCGCAGTGCCAGTGGTGGTCGTGCCCGCGGCTTCTGGATCACCGCGGCCGGCCGTCAGCGCCCAGAAGCCGGCAACCGCAGCCGTCAGCCCCGCTGCCAATCCAGTCACCCGTCCGAGGTCGCCGCCACCAGTGCCCGCCGTGGCGACGGCGGCGCCGGCCGGCGGCCCTGGCGGCTGGGCTCTGATGGTCGGCTCGTTCTCCGATCCGGCCAATGCCAGCCAGGTCGAGAGCCGGCTGAAAGCCGGCGGCTATCTGCCGTTCACCCGGGTCCGCGACATCGACGGCCGCACCTGGCACAGCGTCCAGGTACGCGGCTATCCATCGCGCGAAGTCGCCGAGACCAAGGCGGCCGACGTCCGCAGCCGGCTCGGCTACAAGAACGTCATGGTCGTGCTGCTGCCCTAGCGCTTCAGGCCTTAACGCTGGAAGTCGTAGAGGCTGCCGAGACCGAGGATCTGGGTCAGCTCGTCGAGCGCGCAGCGCGAGGTATCGAGCAGCTCGGGATCGGCCAGGTCGGCGAGCACCAGGCGGTCGCGGTAGTACTTGCCGATCCAGCTTTCCAGCCGGGTGGCGAGGGCCTCATCGATCCACACCTTGGGATTCACCGCCGCCCGCTGAGCCGGGTCGAGCACCACGCGCAGGCGCAGGCAGGCCGGGCCGCCGCCGTTGCGCATGCTCTGCCGCAGGTCGAAGGTCCGGGCGTCGGTGATCGGGTTGTGCGGATCGTCGACCAGGCGCCGGACCACGGCCCAGACCTTGTCGTTCTCCTGGCATTCATGGGCGCAGATCAGCCGCATCGAGCCGTCGGGCAGGCTGAGGATCTGGCTGTTGAACAGATAGCTGGCGATAGCGTCTTCGAGGCTCAGTTCCCTGGCCTTGATCTCGATGAACACCGGATCGCGGCCGCTCAGGCGTCGCTTGATCCAGTCGCGGATCGCCTTGCCGTCGACAAAGGCCTGCTCGTGATGGAGCAGCAGATGACGGTGGCCGACGGCGATGACGTCGTTGTGAAAGACGCCGGCGTCGATCGCGTCCGGGCGCTGCTGGGCATGATGGACGTAGTCCGGATCGAGGCGGTGCAGGCGGGCGATCGCTTCGCCGGCGGCGCGGTGCTGGCGCGCCGGATGGAGTGCCGGTTTCGGAGCCGGGTCGGCGGGTGGTGTCGTCGCCGTATCCTCGTCCACCGCGCCGTAGACGAACAGCTCCAGACCGTGGCTGTCGAACTCGGCGCACAGCCGCGTGTGATTGGCCGCGCCCTCGTCGCCCATCTGCGAAGCGGCCGGCAGCGCGGCGTGATGAACGAAATGCTTTTCGCTGCGGAAGATGGTCGCCAGCCCGCGGCTGGTGACCAGCGGCTCGATCGAGCGATGCAGATGGGTTTCCAGGTTCGCCGCGGTGAAGTGCACGCGGCCGTCGGCGGTGTCGGCGCCTGGCGACACGGTCGCCGCGTTGGCGGTCCACATCGCCGACGCCGAGGACATCGCGGCGAGCAGCTGCGGCGCGTCGCGGCGCACCCGGAACAGCACCTCGGCATCGCGGCCCTCGAAGCCCAGCGCTTTCAGCGTCGGGATATGCGGACGTTCCTGCGGCGGCAGCACGCCCTGCGGAATGCCCATCGCCGCCAGCGCGCGCATCTTCGCCAGCCCCTGTAGCGCGGCGGCTTTCGGGTTGGACGGCTGCTCGGCATTCTTCGCCGAAGCGGCGTTGCCGAGGGCGAGGCCGGCGTAGTTGTGGGTCGGGCCGACCAGGCCGTCGAAGTTCGCTTCCAGCGTCGGCTCTTTGGCAATGGCGCTCACGTCATGCTCCCGTACAGCTCGGCCAGGCCGGGCGGCATGCCGCCGCCGGGCCTGGCTGCTGCGAACTGGCTGGCCGCGTGGCGCTTCACCGCGTAGTACCGGCCGAACACCGCCAGCGCCGCATCGATCTTCTCGCGCGGCACGTCGAGATGAGTGACCAGCCGCGTGCGCCGGGCCAGCGTCGCCAGCACGCCCTGCTCGGGCAGGTACAGCTTCAGCGCTGCGAGATCGTCGGCGGCGATGTCGACGTAGACGATGTTGGTCTGCACCGGCTCCACGTTCAGGCCGAGCGCCGTCAGCCCGGCGGCCAGATGCTCGGCGTTGGCGTGATCCTCGGCGAGGCGCTCGAGGTGATGTTCCAGCGCGTGCAGCCCGGCCGCAGCATAGATGCCGGCCTGGCGCAGGCCGCCGCCGAGTGCCTTGCGCCAGCGTCTGGCCGTTGCGATGAACGCCGCATTGCCGAACAGCAGCGAGCCGGCCGGCGCGCCGAGTCCCTTGCTCAGGCACAGCGACACCGAATCGAAGCCGGCCACGGCTTGGTGCTCGCCGAGGCCGAGTTTCACCATCGCATTGACCAGCCGCGCACCGTCGAGATGAGTCGCCAGGCCGCGCGATTTCGCCAACGCCGTGGCCTCGGCGACATAGGCCGGTGGCAGCACTTTCCCGCCGATGGTGTTCTCCAGCGCCAGCAGCCGGGTGCGCGCGAAGTGCAGGTCGTCGGGCTTGATCGCGGCAGCGATGTCGGCGAGTGCCAGCGTGCCGTCCGGCTGATGGGCAACGGCCTGCGGCTGGATCGAGCCGAGCACTGCGGCGCCGCCCTGCTCGTAGCGGTAGGTGTGGGCGTCCATGCCGACGATCATCTCGTCGCCGCGGCCGCAGTGGCTCATCAGCGCGGCCAGGTTGGACTGGGTGCCGGTCGCAAACCACAGCGCCGCTTCGAAGCCGAAGCGTTCGGCGGCGTAGTCCTGCAGGCGGTTGACGCAGGGGTCGTCGCCGTAGACGTCGTCGCCGACTTCGGCGGCGGCCATGGCCGCGTGCATCGCGGCCGTCGGGCGGGTGACGGTATCGCTGCGCAGGTCGATCAGCTGTTGCGGACGCATGAGTTCACAGTTGCCGGGCGGGAGCCCGATTCTAGAGTTGCCTGCCACTCAGCGTACGGCTGCCTCGGGCAGGGGGAACTGCAGCACCACCTTGGTTCCGCCCCGGGTACCGGCGGTCCAGGCGATCGAGCCTTGCAGTTCCTCGGCGCGGCGGCGCATGCCGCTGGTGCCGCGGCCGGAAGGACCCTCGGCAAGCAGGCCTGGGCCATCATCGGTCAGATCGAACAGCAACAGGCCGCTGGCGGCGCGGATGCGGATGCGCAGATGCGTCGCGTGGCCATGACGCAGCGCATTGGTCACGGCTTCGCGGCCGATGCGGAACAGGTGCAGGGCCTGCGCCTCATCGAGCGACGGATCGGGCAGTTTGCCGTCCTGCTGCCATTCCAGCGTGCTGCCGATCACCGCCAGACGCTCCTCGGTTTCCTCGCGCATCTGGGCCAACGCTTCGAGCAGGCTCAGCGGTTCGAGCTGGCTGCGGCTGACGATGTCGCGCAGATCCTGCATCACCGCGCGGGCGAGGTCGGCCTGCTCCGGGCGGTCAAGGCTGTGGATCAGGGTCAGCAGCTTGGCGCCGATGTCGTCGTGGAGGTCGGCCAGCAGCCGGCTGCGTTCACTGGCGATGGCCTCGCGGCGGCTGTCGGCTTCGCTGGTCTGGCGCAGTTCGAGCAGCGCGAGTTTGCGCCGCAGCTTCGTACGCTCCAGTAACAGCCTCGCACAGGCCAGCGCTGTCACCACCAGCAGCAGAACAGGCGCGACGACGGCGATTACGGTCATGGTGAGGTGGCCGGCGCTTGCCGTGGTGCCGCCTGATCGGCCTTGCCCTCGGCGACCAGGATCTTTCCCAGGCGATCGTGCGCCAGCTGGGTACGCTCGTGATCCGGCCCCAGCGTTGCCGTGAAGGTTTCCAGGCTGGCCCGCTGCGCAGCTTCCGCGGCCGGCAATTCGCGGAGCCGGAACAGGCATTCGCCATACTGGCTCTGCGCCGCGGCGGTCTGCCAGTCGCCGGCACCGCGGATGGCGATACTGCTGGCGACGGTCAGCTCCAGCTCCTTGCGCGCTTCGGCGAGGCGGTTCTGCTTCATCAGCAGCGAAGCCAGATTGGCGCGCACCAGCAGCGCCGATTCGCCGAGCGCCTCGGGTCGAGTGTCGGCGGCGGCGAGCGCGCTGCGGAAGCTCCTCTCCGCGGCCTCGCCCTGATCGAGTGCGGCCTGGGCGACGCCGACCGTGGTGTAGGCATCGATGCTGTTGCGGCTGGCCGGACCGAGGTGGCGCAGGCGCTCGGCCAGCACCTCCTGGCCGAGCGTCAGGCCCTCGGCTGCCGCGCCGCTATCGTTGAGCATCGCGCCGAGATTGCCGATCGCGGTCAGGGTTTCCGGATGGCCATCGCCGAACACCTTGCGCATGCCAGCAACCACCTCGCGCATCATCGCGACTGCTTTCGGCAGGTCGCCGAGGTAGGCGGTGGTCGCGGCAAGGCTGGAGCGCGCGGTCAGCGTGTCCGGATGATCCGGGCCGAGCCGCTGCATCTGCCGGGCCAGCAGCTGTTCCTGCTCGACGCTCGCGCCGTCGAGATTGCCGATGTCCTGCAAGGCAACCGCGTGATCGCCAGCCACCGTCAACGTCAGTGCGTCGTCGGGACCGAGCTGCGTCCGAGCGTCAGCCCGGACGGCGTCCCAGATTCTTTCGGCCGCAGCGAACTGGCCCTGCTCTCGCTGGATCGTTCCCTGCAAGCGGCGCGCGCGCAGCGACTGCTTGCGGCTTTCGAGGTCTGGCTGGGAGGCAGACGCGATATCGGCGATTTCAGCGCCGGCCTCGGCGAGCCGATTCTTCTGTACCAGCGCTTCGGCGTGCAGCAGTTGCGCTGCACGGGCTTGGCGGCTGCCGGGGCCATAGGAGGCAATGCTGCGCTGGCGGGCTTCATCAAGCAGCGCCAGCGCGGTATCGCTGTCGGCCAGCGCCAGATAGCTCGCGCCCAGCGTGCGGTACAAGGTCGACGACAGGGCTTCGTTGTGCTCGGTACCCAGCGACGCCCTGGCCGAGTCCAGCACTTCGCGTACCCGCAGGTCGCGGCCCAGTTCTTCATCCGGGGTGGCGGCGGTCAGCATCTTTTCGAGGAAGGCATTCACCGCTTCGGCCTCGGCGCTGCGGGCATCGGCCTGCTGCCGCGCATCGGCTTCGGCCAGCCCGTAGCGGATCGCGATGCCCGCGCCGCCGACCAGCGCCAGCATGGCCACGGCGACGGCCGCGCTGATTGCCTTGTGGCGGCGGATGAACAGGCTGGCGAGGTAGCCGGCGGTCGGCGGCCGCGCCTCGATCGGCTGGTTGTGCAGCAGACGGTCGAGATCGCCGGCCAGTTCGGCAGCCGAGCCGTAGCGATGCGCGGATTCCTGCGCCATCGCCTTCATGACCACGGTTTCGGTGTCGCCGCGCGCGGTCGGCAGATGCTGCGACAGCCGTTCGATCCTGCCGGCGCGAATCATCGCCAATGCTTCGAGCACGGTCGATTGCGACAGGCCGGGGTAGGGCAGATGGCCGCTCAGCAGCTCGTAGCCGATCACGCCGAGCGCATAGACGTCATTGCGCGGATCGCCGGCATCGCGGCCGGCAAGCTGTTCGGCGCTCATGTACGGCACGGTGCCGAGTACCTGGCCGACCCTGGTCATCGGCGTGCCGTCATCGCGCACCAGATGGGCGATGCCGAAGTCGAGCACGTGCGGCTGGCCGCTGGCATCGACCAGCAGGTTGGCCGGCTTCAGGTCGCGATGGACGATGCCTCGGGTATGCGCGAAATGGACGATGCGGCTGATCGCGGCGAGCAGCGCCAGGCGGCCGCGCAAGTCGAGCTTGGCGCCCTCGGCCCAGGCCTGCAGTTCCCGGCCTTCGACGTGTTCCATCGCCAGCCAGGGCAGCGGGCCGGCATCGCTGTCGGCAACGCCTGCGGCGTAGAGCCGGGCGATGCCCGGATGTTCGAGCGCGGCGAGCAATTCGATCTCGCGCTTGAAGCGTCGCTGGAGGTCGTCGCCGGCACCGGCGGCGCGCAATACCTTGAGCGCGACGCGACGCGGCGGATCGCTTTCCTCGGCCAGATAGACGCGGCCGTGGCTGCCTTCGCCGAGCAGGCGCAGGATGCGGTACGGTCCGATTCGCGCCGGCAGGGCATCGTGGTCAGCCTCGGCCATCGGGGGAATGCTCGGGAAGTTCGGCCGCGATCGTAACGGACCTCGGTTCCCGCGGCCTCAGAGTTGCGGATTGACCAGGCCGAGTCGCGTCGCTTCGATCGTCGCTTCGGCGCGGCTGCTGACCTCCAGCTTGCGGTAGACGCCCTTGATGAAGCCGGCTGCGGTGTTGCGGGTGACGCCGAGATGCAGCGCGACTTCGGGCAGCCGGCAGCCTTTGGCGATCAGCACCAGGGTTTCGCGCTCGCGCGGGGACAGCGGTTGGCCGGTGCCGGCGGCGTGTCCGGTTTGATCGCCGAACACCCGCAGCAGGCGGCGGGCGATGGTCGCCGACAGCGGCGGTTCGCCGGCGGCGATGCCGCGCAGCGCGGCCACCATCTTGTCGCGCGGCTGGTCCTTCAGCAGATAGCCGCGGGCGCCGGCCCGCAGCGCGGGAAATACGTGGGCATCGTCGGCATAGATGGTCGAGACGATGCACTGGCAGCGCGGATGCGAGGTGCTCAGCTCGCGGATCAGCTCGACGCCGGAACCATCGGGCAGGCCGAGGTCGATCAGCGCCAGGTCCGGGCCGGACTCGGCATCGCGTTCGCGCAGCCAGCGCCGGCCGGACAGCAGGCTGTCGACCCGGCTGACGACAATGCCGTCGAAGGCCTCGCGCAAGGTCTGCTCCAGCCACTGTGCCAGCGGCGTCTGGTCCTCGACGATCAATGCGACCTTCATGCCTGCGGTCCGTGGATGGGGTGTCGCGAGACTGACCAGCCGGTCCGGCATGCGTCAAGGCACACCCCCCAGCCAGGGGGTTCGGTGACGTGTGGCGATCCCTAGAGTTCCGGCGGCGGGCAGACGGCCCGATCTGGAATACCGGGGATCACCATGACGAGTTTCGACAAGCGCTGGAAAAAGGCAGCGGCGCTGCTGATGTGCCTGCTGGCATCCGCTGTATCGGCGGCTCCGGATGTCGGCACCGACAACGTATCCGCCGTGCAGGGCGCGAAGCGGGTGGTGATCGCCGAGTTCGGTGTCGAGTTCTACACCCAGATCTACGCCCAGGACCGTGCCAACGGCGGCGGTTTCGGCGGCTCGACGGCGATGGTCACCGCAATGCTCGAAGGCGTCGGCGACGCGACCATGCAGGCGATCACCGATCAGGCCTATGCCGACACCGTCGCAGCCCTGCGGGGCGCCGGGTACGAAGTGGTCGATCCGGCGGCGCTGGCGGCCAACGAGGTCTGGCAGGGACAGCTCGCCAAGTACGGCCTCGAGGCGCCGTACACGCTGAGCGATTCGAGCTTCGGCGAGAAGAATCCGCAGATCAGCAGGATCTTCGCGCCGGCCGGCATGAAGGCGTTCTTCTCGTCGAGCATCATCCGCGGCAACCTCGGCCAGCGCGTCGATGCCCAGAACCAGGGCCGCGGCGCCAAGGCCGGCGAGATCGCCAGGGCGCTCGATGCCAGCCTGCTGCACATCCATTACCTTGCCAGCTTCGGCCTGACCTCCAAGCCCAAGCGCGGCTGGGGGCTGATTCTCGGCACCAAGAGCCGCGCCAGCATCCAGTCGGCACCGGTGCTGCTGGCCGAGGACAGCGAATGGCAGATCAACGGCCCGTCCGGTGCGCGCACCTTCACCACCAGCAAGCGGGCGCGCTTCGGCGGCGCGATCTATCTCGACGACCCGCTGGTCGCCGAGGCCGACATCTTCACGATGAGCGAATCGACCACCGCCTCGGAAAAGAAAGACGACAACATCACCAACGCACTCGGCATCCTGATCGGCAGCGGTACCCAGAAGACCAAGAGCTTCGTGTCGAAGCCGGAAAGCGAGGACGTCTACAAGTCGACCTACACGAAGCTTATCGGCGAGACCACGGCTGCCTTCGTGGCAACGCTGGGCCAGGCGAAGTAGCTTTCGCAGCCGTACTCGGCTGGTCAGGATTCTGGAGGCGGAATCAGGCGATCCGCCTCGGTTATTGCGACCGGGTAGCTGCAGTAGTCGGCCGCGTAATACGCACTGGCCCGGTGGTTGCCGCTGGCGCCGACGCCGCCGAAAGGATAGGCGCCGCTGGCGCCGGTGGTCGGACGATTGCGGTTGACGATGCCGGCGCGGCTGGCGCGCTGGAAAGCGGCCCATTCGTCGTCGTCGTCGCTGAGCAGGCCGGCGGACAGGCCGTAGCGCGTCGCCCGGGCGCCGCGCAGGGCATCGTCGAAATGCCGGTAGCGGATCAGCTTCAGCAGCGGGCCGAAGTGTTCCTCGTCGGCCAGGCCGCGATCGCTGCCGGCAATCGTGGTGACATCGATCAGCGCCGGGCTGACATAGGCCGGGCCGAATGGCAGCCGGGTCATCGGCAGCAGGGCGGTGGCGCCATCGGCAAGGAGATCGGCCTGCACCGCGAGCAGGCTGTCGGCGACCCTGCCCGATACTACCGGGCCCATGAACGGCTGCGGCAGGCCTTCCGCCGGGCCGACGGTGATCGCCTTTGCCGCGGTGACCAGTGCGGCGACCAGGGCATCACCCTGCGCGTCTCGGGGGACGAACAGCCGGCGCGCGCAGGTGCAGCGCTGGCCGCTGGTGATCCAGGCTGATTGCACGATCTCGTGGACAGCGGTGGCGATGTCGTAGCGGCTGCCGACCACCAGCGGATTGTTGCCGCCCATCTCCAGCGCCAGGATCGCGCCCGGACGAGCGGCGAACTGCTGGTTCAGCAGCGCGCCGGTGCGCGAGCTGCCGGTGAAGTACAGGCCGTCGAGTTCCGGATGCCCGGCCAGGGCTTCGCCGGTCGCCCGCTCGCCCTGCACTAGGTTGAGCACGCCCGGCAGCAGGCCGGCGTCGTGCCAGGCGCGGACCATCGCTTCGGCGGTCATCGGCGTCAGCTCGCTGGGTTTGAAGATCACCGAGTTGCCGGCCAGCAGCGCCGGCACGATATGGCCGTTGGGCAGATGGCCGGGGAAGTTGTACGGACCGAACACCGCGACCACGCCGTGCGGCCGGTGCAGCAGGCGATGGCGGCCGAAAGCCGTGGCCTGTTCCTTGTGGCCGGTGCGCTCGGCCCAGGCCTGGATCGACAGCTCGATCTTGCCGGCCATCGTCGCGACTTCGGTGCGCGCCTCCCACAGCGGTTTTCCGACTTCGCGGGCGATGGTCAGGGCCAGCGCTTCGCTGCGCTCGCGCAGCAGTTCGGCATAGCGGCGGGCGAGCGCGGCGCGCGCCTCGAAGGGCAGATCGGCCCAGGCCTCGAAGGCGGCCCGTGCGGCGGCAAACGCGGCATCGACATCGCCCTGGTCAGCGGCACGACCGCGCCACAGTTCGGTCTCGGTCGACGGATTGCGGCGGCTGAATTCCGGGCCGTGCCCGGGCTGCCATTGGCCAGCGATACAGAGCATCGCGCGTCTTCCGTTTCGGGTCCACGGCGATTATGTCCGAGGCGCCATGGCGCGGCGTTCAGCGTCGACATGGGCGCACCGCGAGACATCCAGCCCACAAACTACTGCGGGATGTCTGGCCCCGGCCTGCGTGCGTTGTCCCAGAAGTTGGCAGCAGACAGATATAAACAACTCCATTGCAAATGCGAATACCTATCATTTAGAATGCGCAGGTCTCGTCAGGCACAGCCGGGCAGCCTCGCTGCCGCCGGCATATACCGAAAAGACCCACGGCCACGCAGCCTCGCCCCGATGGCGTCGCGCGGCTTTTCGTCCCCATTCCGGAGTGCCTTGTCCATGTCGTCGTCCCTGTCGTTTCGCCTGAGTCCGATCGCCGCCGCCGTGCTTGCCTTCCACGCGGGCCCCGCCGCTGCGCAGGCCACCGCCAAGGCCGAGCCGGCCCCGACGCTGCCGATTGTCAAGGTCGAGGACAGCGCCACCAGCCCGATCAAGGCGGAAAAGGTCGCTTCGCCGAAGTTCACCCAGCCGCTGGTCGACACGCCGCAGACGATCACCGTCATCAAGAAGGAACTGATGGCGCAGCAGGGCGCGCTGAGCCTCAGCGATGCGCTGCGCCAGACGCCGGGCATCACTTTCCAGCAGGGCGAGAACGGCAACACGGTGAGCGGCGACGGCATCTTTCTGCGCGGTTTCGACACCCAGGGCAGCGTCTTCCTCGACGGCATCCGCGACAGCTCGCCGGCCGTCCGCGACCTGTTCAACATCGAGCAGGTGGAAGTGGTCAAGGGCCCAGCCGGTTCAGACAATGGCCGCGGTGTTGCCGCCGGTTACATCACGCTGGTCTCGAAGACCCCGTTTGCGGACGATCTCGCCAGCGGCACGCTGAGCTACGGCACCCGCGATCGCCGCCGCCTGACCGCCGACGTCAACCGCAAGGTGACCGATTCAATCGCCGCGCGCCTCAACGTCGTCGCCCAGGATGGTGGCGTTGCCGGCCGCGATGTCGTCGAGCGTCAGCAGTGGGGCATCGCGCCGTCGATCATCTTCGGTCTCGGTACGCCGACCCGGGTGACGCTGTTCACCCAGCACCTGTTCCAGGACAACACGCCGGACGGCGGCGTTTCCGCGGTGGGCGTCTCGGGCTGGCGCAATCCGGTGCTTGATGATCCGACGATCAATACCGACGGCATCGTTGCCGAGCGGGCCGATATCTCGAACTTCTACGGTCTGCGTGAAGATTTCGAAAACATCGACATGAACATCTTCAGCGGCAAGATCGAGCACGACATCGCTCCAGGCTATGTGGTCACCAACACGTCGCGCTACAGCCGCGTCTCACAGGAGCGCGTCCTGACCGCGCCGCTGCAGGCGCCGGTGTTGTCCGACGATCCGGATGGCACCGGCCCGGAGCTGGCAGTGATTCGCGATCCCGCCGACTGGACCCAGGGCCGTTCGCGCCAGGGCAGCTACCGTGACAACGATCTGCTGACCAACCAGACCAACCTGCGCGGCGCGTTCAAGACTGGCGAGCTGAAGCATGAGTTCAGCACCGGCTTCGAATTCATCTACGAATCGCAGTACACGCCGGCGTACACGGTGACGGTGACTGATCCGGTGCAGGTGCAGACCCCAGCCAACCTGTACAACCCGAACCCGGATGACGCCGCGGTCACCGTGACGCCGAACGGCGCGTACAGCGACGGCAAGACCACCACCGGTGCCGTTTACTTCTTCGACACCCTGAAGTTCGGCGCCCGCGACGAATTCCAGCTCAACGGCGGCGTTCGTGTCGAGCGTTACCGGACGGAAACCGCAGCCGTGGCGCTGACTTCCGGTGCCTTGGTGCCGACAGCTCGTCAGAGCAAGTCCGATACGCTGGTCAGCTACAAGGTCGGCGGGGTCTACAAGCCACTGACCAATGGCTCGGTCTACGCCGCGTACGGCACCAGCCGGCGTCCGCCGGGTGGCGATAACTTTCAGCTGAGCGCGACGACCACCAACATCAACTCGCCGGCACTGAATCCAGCCGAGGCCGAGAACATCGAACTTGGCACCAAGTGGGATCTGCTCGAAAGCCGACTGGGCGTCACCGGCGCGCTGTTCCGCACCACCGCCAAGAACGATCTCGTCCGTCAGGCTGACGACTCAATCGTCCAGTATGGCAAGCGGCGCGTCGAAGGCCTGGAAGTCAGCGTGATCGGCAACATCACGCAGACCTGGTTGGTGAGCCTGGGCTACACGCATCAGAAGTCGAAGGTGTCGCAAGGCACGCTGGCCACGGATGGCACATCCACGCAGAGCGGGGCGGCGATCAATTTTTCGCCGAAGAACAGCCTCGCGCTGTGGTCGAGCTACGAGATTCCGCTGGCGATCGGCAATCTGCTGACCGGCCCGCTGACGATCGGCGGTGGTCTGCGCTACGTCGACAGTCAGGCGCGCACCGTCAACAACAACCTGGGCGCGATCACCACCGGCATCGTCACGATCGAGGATTACCTGGTGGCCGATGCGATGGCTTCCTATGCCTTCACCTCCAACATCGGTCTGCAGGCCAACGTCTACAACATCCTCGACGAGCGCTACGTTGGCTCGGTCAACAACTCCGGCCAGCGCTACCAGCCGGGCACGCCGCGTTCCTACCTGCTGACCTTGAACGTCAAGTACTGAAGTCTTCCCGCCACCGCCCCGACCATGATCGTCCGCATTCCCGGCCTGCTTGAAGCCCGCCCGCTCGCCTACATCCGCGAGCGGCTGGCGGCAGCCGACTGGGAAGATGGCCGAGTCACGGCCGGGCCGGAGGCGGCCAAGGTCAAGGCCAACCGCCAGCTCACCGAGGAACATCCGCTTGCCCAGGAACTCGGTGAAGTGGTGCTCACTGCACTGTCACGCAGCCCGCTGTTCACTTCGGCGGCGCTGCCGCTGAAGGTGTTTCCGCCGATGTTCAACCGCTATGAGGGCGGTGGACATTTCGGCGCCCACATCGATACCGCTGTGCGCCTGACCCGGCAACCGCCGCACCGGGTGCGTACCGATCTGTCGGCGACGCTGTTCCTCGCCGATCCGGACAGCTATGACGGCGGCGAACTGGTCATCGACGACACCTACGGCGAGCACAGCATCAAGCTTGCCGCCGGCGACCTGCTGCTGTATCCGGCGACCAGCCTGCACGAGGTGCGGCCGGTGACTCGCGGCGCGCGCCTGGCTTCGTTCTTCTGGATTCAGAGCATGGTCCGCGACGACGACAACCGGCGCTTGCTGTACGAGATGGACCGCGCGCTGATCGCTTTGCGCGAGCTGCATCCCGAAGGCCATCCGGCGCTGGTACGCCTGACCGGCAGCTATCACAACCTGTTGCGCAAGTGGTCGGATCTGTGAGCACCGTCGCCATTCACGAGCAGGGCTATCACGCCGGTCAGCGGATGTCGGCGCGCGGTCGCGTCGTCGCCGCGCTGGTCGTCGGCGGCCTGCATCTCGGTGGCTTCGCCATACTGCTGATCGCCCGCAGCGTGGCGCCGCCGCCGGAACCGGTGGTGATGCAGGTGCGGATGATCACCGAGGCGCCGGTGGTGATGATCGAGCCGCCGCCACCACCGCCGGAGCCCCCAAAGATAGAAAAGCCGAAGCCGCAGCCGCGTCTGGTGGCGACCGCGAAACCGACGCCGTCGGCGATGGTCACGCCGCCGGAAGACGAGCCGGTGACCGAAGCGGTGGCCGAAGCACCGACGCCGCCCGCACCGCCGACGGCGCCCGCCTCGTCGGCGCCTGCCGAGCCGCAGATCGTGCCGCCGAACTTCGTTGCCGCGTATCTGAACAATCCGGCGCCGGTCTATCCGTATGCGGCGAAGTCGCGGCGCGAGTCCGGCACGGTCCTGCTGAGAGTGCTGGTGACGGTGGACGGCACGGCCGGCGACGTGAAGATCGAGAAGTCGAGCGGTTCGTCGAGTCTCGACCAGGCCGCCCTCGATGTCGTCTTCAAGCGTTGGCGCTTCGTGCCGGCCAAGCGTGGCGATCAGCCGGTGGAAGCCTGGGTGCTGGTGCCGATCATGTTCGAGTTGAAGACGTGAATGCCGGCTCGTCCTCGCGGGGGCAGAGCTTTGGAACTGTTTTGAATCGAAGAACCAGGAACTGAAATGGACGCTGCAAACAGCGGTATCGGCTTCGGCCACTTTCTCGCCCAGGCCGATGGCGTGGCGAAATTCATCCTCGTGCTGATGGCGCTGGCGTCGAGCGCCAGCTGGTACTTGATCATCACCAAGCTGGTCAGCTACGCACGCGCCAAGCGACGCAGCACGGCATTCCTCGATTTCTTCTGGAATGCCCCGTCGCTGGATGTGGTCGCCGCTCAGATCGAGCAGAAGCATCCGGACGAGCCGTTCTCGCATCTGGTCTACCACGGCATCGCCGCCAGCCGCCATCACGAGCGCCACGGCATCAACCGCCTGAACGAAGCCGGGAGCTCCAGCGACTTCGTTACCCGCACCCTGCGCAAGACCATCGACGAGGAAACCGCGAGCCTGGAATCCGGCCTTACCGTGCTCGCATCGGTTGGTTCCACGGCACCGTTCGTGGGCCTGCTTGGCACTGTCTGGGGCATCTACCATGCGCTGGTCGCGATCGGCGTCAGCGGCGCCGGCACGCTGGACAAGGTTGCCGGCCCGGTCGGCGAGGCGCTGATCATGACCGCCATCGGTCTGGCGGTCGCGATTCCGGCGGTGCTCGGCTACAACCTGATCGTCCGCGCCAATCGCCTGACCTTGGCCCAGCTCGATGCCTTCGCTCACGATCTGTTCGCCTTCCTCGGCACCGGCTGCAAGATCGACACCGCCGCCGGCAATGTCACGCCGCTGAAGCCGGCAGCCGTGGTTGCGGGTGGGGCGCGCTGAGATGGCTTTCGGAAGCTTTGGCGGCGGCGCCCGCAACACTGCGCCGATGGCCGAGATCAACGTCATTCCACTGGTCGACATCATGCTGGTGCTGCTGGTGATCTTCATCATCACGGCACCCTTGCTGACCCACGCGGTGAAGATCGACCTGCCGAAGGCCGACAGCACCAGCAACGTCCAGCAGGCCGACAGCATCCAGTTCGCGATCGACGGCGACAGCCAGCGCTGGTGGAACGGCGAGAAGATCGACGAGGCGCAGACCGTCGAACGCCTGCGCGAAGCCGGCAGCCGCACGCCGTCGCCGGAGCTGCATCTCCGAGTCGACCGCAACGCCCGCTACGAGATCATCGCCACGGTGATGAGCGAGGCGGCCAAGGCCGGCGTCACCAAGGTCGGCTTCGTCACCGATCCGGGCGGCGCGCCCTTGGCCAGCGTCGTGCCGGTGCCCGGGTCCGGGTCCGTGACTGGGTCCGGATCTGGGCCGAAGCCGGGCACACCGTGAATGCCACGACTCGATCGGATGCCGCTGCGACCAGCGATCCGGTGATCACGCCGGCGCGCGCCAAGCAGAAGCGCCGCGCCTGGTGGCTGAAGCAGTTGCACACCTGGCACTGGATCAGCGCCGCAGTCAGCCTGATCGGCATGCTGCTGTTCTCGGTCACCGGCATCACCCTGAACCACGCGGCGGACATTCCGACCACACCGGTGGTGACCCGCAGTCAGGCCGTGCTGCCGGCTCCGCAGCTCGACGAACTGCGGCAAGTCGCGCAGCGTGCCGTCGACGATGCTGCCGCAGCAGCGATGCCGACGGCGACTGCCGACTGGCTGGAGCAGCAGTTCGGTATCCGGGTCGCCGGCCACGCGGTCGAATGGTCGGTCGACGAGGTCTATGTATCGCTGCCGCGCCCGGGCGGCGATGCCTGGATCAACTTCGATCTCGGCTCCGGCGAAGTCGAGCGCGAGATCACCGATCGCGGCGCCATCAGCTACCTCAACGACCTGCACAAGGGCCGCCACACCGGCTTCGCCTGGAGCCTGTTCATCGATGTCTTCGCGGTGGCCTGCCTGCTGTTCTCGCTGAGCGGCCTGTGGCTGCTGCACCTGCATTCCAAGGGCCGGCGACTGACCTGGCCGCTGGTCGGCTTCGGCCTGCTGGTGCCGGTCGTCGTCGCGCTGATCTTCATCCACTGACGTTCCCCTTCCCGAGAACCGCATGAACAAGACCCACCTCCTGCCGCTGCTCGCCGCGCTCGGCGCCTTGCCGGCCGGCGCCGCCCAGCTCGATGTCAGTGTGCAGATCCCGCAACTCGACGTCGCCGAGTACCACCGGCCCTATGTCGCCGTCTGGGTCGAGCGCGAGGACCGCAGCGTCGCCGCCAACCTGTCGGTCTGGTACCAGGTCAAGCGTGGCGGTCCGAACGCGATGGCGCCGGCCGCGCCCGGCGGCAAGCCGGCCAGCACTGAATCCGGCACCAAGTGGCTGCCCGACCTGCGCCAGTGGTGGCGTCGGGGCGGCCGCGATCTGGCGATGCCGGCCGATGGCCTGAGCAGCGCGACCAAGCCGGTCGGCACCCACGAGCAGAGCTTCGGCGACAAGAGCCCGCTCGCCGCGCTGCCGCCGGGGCGCTACAAGCTGGTCGTCGAAGCGGCGCGCGAGGATGGCGGCCGCGAGCTCGTCGACCTGTCGTTCGACTGGCCGGCCAAGGTCGCGACCACCGTCGAGGCACAAGGCAAGTCCGAACTCGGCGCGATCCGCGTCGCCGTCAAACCCTGAACCGGAAGCTCCCGATGACCAAGCCGATGCCCAAGTCCAAGCCCAAGTCCAAGCCGATATTCGCGCTGCTGCTCGCCGCTGTGCTGCCGTTCACCGCCTCCGCCCACAAGGGCTGGCTGGCGCCGTCCAAGGCCGTGCTCAATGTCGACCAGTGGATCACCGTCGACGCCGCCGCGTCGACCGAGCCCTTCGTCCGCGACCACAACGCGATGCGTCTCGATGCGCTGGTGATTACCGCGCCGGACGGCAGCACCGTTGCTGCCGAGAACCTGGCCAGCGGCAAGCTGCGCTCGACCTTCGACCTGCAGTTGAAGCAGGCCGGGACCTACCGCGTGGCGGTGCTCAATGAAGGTCTGAACGCGAGCTGGACCGAAGACGGCAAGACCAGGCGCTGGCGCGGCAGCGCCGACAAGTTCGCTGCCGAAGTGCCGGCCAAGGCCGAAGGCCTGAAGGTCGGCGAATCGCAGGGCCGTCTGGAAACCTTTGCCACCGCCGGCAAGCCGAACGACACCGCGCTGAAGCCGACCGGCAGGGGCCTGGAACTGGTGCCGGTCAGCGGTATCGCCGACCTGTTCGTCGGCGAGGAAGCGACGTTCCGCTTCCTGCTCGACGGCAAGCCGGCCGCGAATCTCGAAGTCGAAGTGATCCGCGACGGTACCCGCTATCGCAATACCGTCGGCGAGCAGAGCTTCAAGACCGACGCCGATGGCCTGGTCCGTATCAACTGGAGTGCGCCCGGTCTGCACTGGATCGGCGCCTCGGTGCAGGACAACAAGACCAGCATCGCGCAAGCCAAGGAACGGCGCGCCAGCTACGCGGCAACCGTGGACGTGCTGTCGCCCTGAGCGAACTGGCGATGGATGACGGCGCCCGCTCCTCCGGCGACTGGCCGGTCGAGCTGTTGTTGCCGGCGCAGTTCAGCGCCGCGACCCACGCCGGGCCGGATCGCGGCGCCCAGGTGCTGCGCCTGGCCGGCACGACGATGGGCACCAGCTGGTCGGTCAGCTGCGCGATGCGCGCGGCGGATCGCCGGGATGCCGTCCGCGTCGGCATCGACGCGGTGCTGGCCGGGCTGGTTGCCGAGCTGAGCCACTGGGAGCCGTCGTCGGCACTGTGCCGGTACAACGCGGCGCCGGCCGGCAGCTGGCAGCGCTTGCCGGACGATTTCGCGCGGGTGCTCGACGCTGCGCTGCGCATCGCTGCCGCCAGTGACGGCGCGCTCGATCCGACGGCTGGCCCGCTGGTCGATCTCTGGGGCTTCGGCCCACCGGGACCGCGCCGGCAGCCGCCGTCCGATACCGAGATCGCAGCGGCGCGGTGCCGGGTTGGTTGGCAAGGCCTGCGCCGCGACGGCGAGCGCCTGTGGCAACCGGGAGGTATCGGGCTCGATTTCTCGGCGATCGCCAAGGGCCATGCCGTCGACCGGGTTGCCGCCTGGCTGGACAGCGCCGGGCTGCCGCATCACCTGGTCGAGATCGGTGGCGAGCTGCGCGGCCAGGGCGTCAAGCCCGATGGCTCGCCGTGGTGGGTCGACATCGACGACCCGGCGCCGACCAGTCCGAGCAATCGCATCGGCTGCCGCATCGCCCTCGACGGCCTGAGCGTCGCGACCTCCGGCGATGCCTTCCGCCACTTCGAGCACGGCGGCCGGCGTTACGCGCACACGCTCGATCCGCGCAGCGGCCGGCCGCTCGCCGAGGCACCGGCGGCGGTCACCGTGATCCACCCGCTGTGCCGCGAGGCCGATGGCTGGTCGACGGCGCTGAGCGTGCTCGGGCCGGAAGCCGGGCTGCTGCTCGCCGACCGGCACGGACTGGCGGTGCGCTATCAGCTGCGCGAAGGGGTGCGCGACGGCGAGCGCCTGCGCAGCCGCTGCAGTCGGGCCTGGGTGGCGCTGGCTCGTTGAGCCGCCCCGCGCGCGAGGCCGGGTCTCAGGCCAGCGAGCTGAAGCGCACTTCGTCGCCGCTGTCGACATCGAGCGCCTGCGCCAGTTCTGGTGGCAGGGTGATGTGGCCGTTCCTGGTCGCGATCTCGGCGTAGGCGCAGCGGAAGCCGTCGAGCTGGGTGTTGGCGATCAGGCAGGGGGCGCCGGCGAGCGGCTTGCCGACGAATACGGTGACCACCTGGGCGCGGCGGATGGTGCGGATCTCTTCCAGCGGCGCTTCGACGCTGGGCCCGCCGTCGAAGATATCGATGTAGCCCTGGTAGCGGAAGCCTTCCTGTTCGAGCAGGTACAGCGCCGGCTCGGTTTGCGCGTGCACCTTGCCCATCACTGCCCGCGCGGTCTCCGGCAGCAGCACGGTGTAGATCGGGTGGGGCGGCATCAGCTCGGCGATGAAAGCCTTGTTGCCGGTGCCGACGATGTGCTCGGCGCGCTCGTAGTCGACGGTGAAGAAATGCCGGCCCAGGCCTTCCCAGAACGGCGAGCGGCCGTTTTCGTCGGAAACGCCGCGCATCTCGGCGATCACCTTGGTGGCGAAACGGTTCGGGTAGTTGGCCATGAACAGGAAGCGGCATTTCGACAGCAGCTTGCCGGCGCCTTCGCCGCGGAAGCCCGGCTTCAGATACAGCGAGCAGAGCACACTGGTACCGGTCAGATCGTTGGACAGGTACAAGGTCGGCACCCGGTTGTAGATGCCGAGTTCGCGCGAGGCGTGGATCGTGGTGCCGACCCGGTAGCTGTAGAACGCTTCGTCGAGCCCGCAGGCCGCTTCGATCGCGCAAGCCGCGCCGATCTCGCCGGTCTCGGTTTCCTCCATCACGAACAGGTAGCGCTGGTGGCCCGGTTCATCGATCTCGGCCGCGAACGAGACTTCGGACAGCGCGATCTTTCTTGCCAGGTATTCGGCCACCGGTGGCAGCGAAGTGAAGCCGGCGCCGGCGGTCCTGGCCATGTCCAGCAGTGCGGGCAGGTCCGCTGTGCGTATCGGGCGGATCACTTTCATGAGGCTGGAACCTGGAAGGACGCGGCGATCATGCCCAGCTTCGCGTGCCGCTGGCGAGTGACAGCAACAGGCTGGCGCTGAGCCGGGCGCGTTCGGCGAGGCTGGACCAGCGCATCCACTCGCGATCCGAGTGGATGTCGCCGCCGACCACGCCGAGGTTGTCGACGTTGGCCAGCCCGGCTGCGGCGAGATTGTTGCCGTCGCAGCAGCCGCCAGTCGGCCGGAACTGCAGCGCCAGGCCCAGGTCGCGGCCGCAGTCGCTGAGCAGCGCCTGTAGCCGCGCGGTGCCGGCGGAAACCACTTTCGGCGGCCGCGTGAAGCCGCCGTGGCGTTCGACGCGGAAGCCGTCGCGACCGTTGGCGCGGGTCAGCAGCAGGTCGAGCTGTTCGTCGAGCCAGCACTCATCGGCTGGCTGCGAGGTGCGTACGTTGAACTTCAGTACTGCGCGGTCCGGGACGATGTTCAGTGCACCGCCGCCATGGGTGTAGCCGAGGTTGACGGTCAGACCCTCGCGCTGGCCATTCAGACGATGCAACTGCAACGCCAGCTCGGCGGCCAGCGCGATGGCGTTGCGGCCGTCCTCCGGATTTCGCCCGGCGTGGGCGGCGCGGCCCTCGATGACCAGATCGAAGTTGCCGCTGCCTTTGCGCTCGGAAGCCAGGCCGCCGTCGGCATAGGCCGGCTCGTAGACCAGGCCGAAGTGATGGCGGCCAGCGGCTTCGCGCAGCAGCGGCGCGGAACCCTGACTGCCGATCTCCTCGTCCGGGGTGAGCAGCACCTCCCAGCCGATGCGTTCGCGCTGCGGACTGCGCTCGAGCGCCGCGAGCGCCAGCAGCATGGTCAGCAGCCCGCCTTTCAGATCGGCGGCGCCGGGACCGTTCAGCGTGTCGGCGTCGAGCCAGCGCGCCTGCTGGAAGGGGTGCGCCAGGCCGAACACGGTGTCGAGATGACCACAGAGGAAGACCTGCAGCGGTGCCTCCGGGCGCAGCCGCAGGCGCCGGGCCCGGCCGATCGGCCTCGTGATCCGTTCGCCGCGATCGCCGGTCGCCAGGTGATCGGGCAGGGCGAGGGTTTCGCTGCTCGCGCCCAGTGGCGCGAACAGCGCCAGCAGCCGCTCGCCGACCGCGTCGACGCCGGCCGGGTTGTAGCTGCCGGAGTTCTGGTTCGACAGCAGCGGCAGGGTGTCGCGCAGCGCCTCGGCCTCGGCCGGGATCGAGGCCAGGATCGCGTCATCGCTTGCCGGGTTCGCGCGCATGACCGGAGTGTAGTGCCAGCGCGTCAATGCCGGCTGCCAGGCTCAGGTTGCCGGCGGTGGTGCGATCCGGTCGCAGGCGGCGCGCAGGATCGCCGCGGCCTGGACCTCGTCGTCGCTGAGCCGGGCCAGGGTCAGGGCGCCGACCATCGTCGACAGGATTGCCAGCGCTTCGGCTTGTGCCTCCGGCGCGTCGGGCTGCGGCAGCAGGCAGCGGATCTGCTCGCCCAGGCCGGCGATCTGTGCCGCCGCCACGGCACGTAAGGCCGGCTCGCCGCGCGACAGTTCGCTGCCGACCGCGGCCAGCAGGCAGCCGCGCTCCGGCGCGCGGCGGTGGGCGTCGGACAGATAGGTTTCGGCCATCGCCCGCAGCGGCGAGGTGCCTGGTGCGGCGTGCTGCATGCCACGCAGCATCCGCTGCAGCGAGTGCTGGCCGGCACGCGCGCCGGCCTCGGCGATCAAGGCCTCTCGCGATTCGAAGTGGGCGTAGAAGCCACCGTGGGTCAGGCCGACTTCGCGCATCAGCTCGGCGATACCGATGCCGGATGGGCCGCAGCGGCGGATCGCGCCGGCGGCGGCTTCGACGATGCGCTCGCGGGTTTCCGCCTTGCGCTCGGGGGGGTATTTCATCGTGCTGCTCCGCTACGGCCGCTGCTGGAGAAAATTATATGATGATCATAATATAAAGCCGCCTCGACGCTGCGGCGTCGTCACTTTCGTCTATCCCGAGCCCTGCCATGAGCGATCTGCGCCCCGAATTCTCCACCGGCTTTTTCATGAAGCTGCAGCCCGGCACCTTGCCGGACCTGCTCGGCCTCGAGATCCTCGAGATCGGCGAAGGCTTTCTGAAGGGGCGCATGAAAGTGGAGCGCAAGCACTACGCGCCGAATGGCTTCCTGCACGCCGCCAGCGTCATCGCGCTGGCCGACACTTGCGCCGGCTACGCGACCGTGGCGCATCTGCCGAAGACCGCGAAGGGTTTCACGACGATCGAGCTGAAGAGCAACTTCTTCGGCACCGCGCTGGAGGGCCATATCCACTGCACGACGACCTCGCGGCATCGCGGCAAGACCACCCAGGTCTGGGATGCCGAGGTGTTCAACGACGCCGGCAAGACGATCGCCGCGTTCCGCTGCACGCAGATGGTGCTGTCGTAGGGCTTTATCAGCCATGCCGCCACCTATTGTGCCGATAGCGGCGGCCCCAGCCTCTTGGAGATAAGAATTTGAATCTTTGAACCCACCTGTTGCTATTTGATCTATGGCTGGACTTGCTACCAGCGTGGAGCCGCCGGCCGCATATGCAGCCCCACCAATTTCCGCTGCTGCCAATCCGATCCCAGTAGCTCCTTCAGAGGCAGCAAGTGCACCGGCACCAACCCCGCCGGCGGTGGCAGCAACAGCAATTATCGCTCCTTTAGCGAGTAGCCCGGGTGTAACCCGGGGTTTGGGCGAGCAATCCCGGATTGCATCCGGGCTACCTCGCTTCGTTTCATTCCAGCCTACCGGGCTACTCGAACTCAACCTGGCTCCTTTGATTCCCGGCCTAATCTGCAGAACCCGGTCACGACCGGCTTGTTAATAGTCTGATCAAGTTTATCTTCAACAATTAATGGCTCACATTCGTACACGTATACATTGAAGGTACCGCCGTCTGGTGAAGATGTGCGCCGGCCAAGTACCAGCCAACAGCTCATATATGGATGTCCGACTTCAAAAACCTTCCCGACGATTACTGACGAAGTACAATATTCCACTTGAATCTCACATGGTGGAGGAACTTGTTCTATATCCCCCCCCCTCATCCATCCAAATCCATAAATAAAATTTACAGTTAATAGTTTCATGTCTATTCTGGTGGAATTAAAAATGGACCTATAACGCTTCCTGGAGGAGTACCCTGCGGGTGAATTACAGTGACAGCTTACCCATTCCCCAATTCCGTCTGCCGATCATCAGCATCGATCAACTGCGGCTTGCGCCCGCGTGTTGCCGGCAGTATTACGCGGCCAAGGTCCTTCTCGAGTTGCTGCAAGGCCGCGATCGACATCAGCGGACGACCAATCGTCTGCCCTTGATCGAGGTCAGTCATGTATTCGCCTGGTTCGCCGCGGTCGAGAAAGCTGGCGAAATCTCCAACACGATCGAGGAGCGGACGAACGCGAACGAGTTCGTCATCGGTGCCGGCGAGATGCGCGCGGACACTGGACCACGGCCACTCGCCCGGACGAGCGACCAGTCCGGCCTTCACCGGATTCATCGCAACGTAGCGTGCCGCCATGACCAGATGCGCTTCATCCATCGCCACGGAACCATAACGCCCCTGAAACAGATGGCCGGTCTGGCGATTTCTCGCGTTGATGAAGCCGGTATAGCGGCGATGCGCCTCGCCAATTGCCCGCGCAAGGCTAGCTTCCGTGCTTGGAACCAGAATCAAATGGACATGATTCGGCATCAGGCGCCATGACCACGCTTCAACCCCATTCAACTTGCAGGATTCCGCCAAGAGATCGCGATACAGCGCGTAGTCGCCGCCATTGAAGAAAATCCGTTCGCGCCGATTTCCACGCTGGGTGACATGATGCGGAATTCCGGGAAGCACAATCCGAGGCAGTCGGGCCATGACTGACACAAGTCCCTGTGCGAGTGAGCCTCTATCATCCACCTGCCTACGCAATTGGGGAATGGGTAAGCTGTCACCGTAATTCCTGTCACCGTAATTCCCAGCTGTCACCGTAATTCCCCACTTTCAGGGTCGAATCGTCCGCACAGGCGCTGATAGCTGTCGTAGCGGTATTGCCGGGTATAGCTCAGGTTGCCGCTCTGGAACGGGCCGGACTGGGTGACGCTGGTGATCTTGCCGAACCGGTCACGGG